>Ga0334888_1002757_pt1 | contig 18561 bp, 16 predicted proteins | sample GraSluR1_MG_FD_207227 | JGI IMG/M metagenome (GOLD analysis project Ga0334888, IMG submission 207227) | Sludge microbial communities from methane-producing bioreactor in Wageningen University, Netherlands - Granular Sludge_3_08-R1 | ecosystem: Engineered > Bioreactor > Anaerobic > Unclassified ...
ACATTGGATGAGCAGCTCGCTTTCTCCGCAGGCGAGCTTTTCGTACACCCGCAACTCCCGGCCGTTCGTCAGAATGCCGCGGCGGGCGCGGAGATAGTCCATATACCGCATCAGCCCGGGTACGGAGTGATCCGGCTTCTCGTACGTGGCGACCGCCATGACGACGATCTCGGTTTCTTCATCCGGTCGTCGGGAGAGAAGGAAAAGGCGCTGCAGAAACATGGAGAAAGCGAGCCGGAGGCCGGCGATTTTCACCTTTTCAAGAGTCCCGTCCGGAGGAATATCCAGAAGTGCGGGCAGTATGCGTCTCACGAAGCGTGTGCGTACCTCTTTTTTATTTCGATGCATTCCGATCCGACCGTCCAAACAGCTCTCCTCCCGTACCATGAAATTCCGATGTTTTTGGAGCATACTGTATAATACCATTTTTCTCAAGGAGAGCGCGGAGACTCCTGGCTCCGCACTCCCGAAAATCCTGAAGAGCCGAGTCATCTCGGTCACGTTCGGAAAAACACTTTATGTTATCATTGGATACATCGGAACATCAGTTTTCCGGGGGGTGTTTTACCGGAGTGCGACGTGTGATGAAAGCGAGCCGATGAAAATGCTGAGAGAAGAAAGCCTGAGGTTCATCCGTGCGTTGGCAGAGGAGTACGGGGCAGCCCGTGTTTTTTTGTTCGGCTCCTGTCTCTCTCTGCCTCAGGAGGACGCACACGATATTGATCTGGCGGTGGAGGGAATCCCCGAAGAGCAGCTGGATGCGTTTTGGGACGGACTGATGTGGGCGGACGCGCTCGGACGCAAGCCGGTCGATGTGCTTCGTCTGGAGGACGGGCATTGGCTGAACCCTATAATCCTGGACGAAGGAGTCCTCATCTATGAAAAGATCCGCCACAACGCACCCGAGGCAGTAAAGGCATATCGAATTTTCGAAAAAAACGTGCTTAAAAACACTTTGAAATTTCGAAGCTGCGCCATGCATACCCGAATAACCGTTTTCCGTTCATCTCCGCCGTGTCACTGTCCCGTTTTCCCTTCCGCGGCGTTCTGCTCATAAGAAGTTTGAACAGCCTCTTCAAGTGCGGCAATCTCCCTGTCCGATAGAAAAGCGAAGTGATCGGCACGTTTTCGTCCGGAGAGGCGTCCGTTGTTCTGGAGGCAGAAGCGGATGAAAAGGTCGAGCTGCCTGTCCGGCATATCCACGATCTCCCGTATGGTTTTTTTGGCCGTGTCGTAACCGGCAAGAAAGGCCAGTTCACCGGCAAGCTCCGTGTCGATCGTTCGTTCGATAAATTTGAAGAGCGCCTCGACCTGCGACGTCATGTCGATGTAGCGATACCAATCCACAGTATCGTTATGCACCGTCATGCGTCCTCTTTCGTCAAGAGAATATTCCACCAGCGGCATCAGCTTTCGGGAGAACGCTTCAAGAGAGGCGTCGTAATCCGCAAGGTTTTTCAGCATTGAGGCGGAAACGGGAAACATGATGCCTTCGGGGGTGAACTTCCGGCGGGCGAGTATATTGTGGATGAGGAATCGGTGAATTCTGCCGTTGCCGTCTTCGAAGGGGTGCAGGAAGACGAATCCGTAGGAAATGGCCGCGGCATGAACGACCGCGGGAAAGTTTCCGGATTCTATAATTTCGTGCGCAGCCGTCAGTCCGTCCATGAGATCCGGCAGATCCTCCGGTTTCGGGCCGACGAAGTGGATTCGTTCTCCTTGCCACGCGACCGTCTCGCCGACGTAATTCTGCTCGGACCGATACTCCGAAGCGTGAAAACGAGGGTCTGTAATCCTGTTCTGAAGCTCTATCAGCCCGGATTTTCGGCAAAAATCCTCTTCTTCCGCCGCGCGAAGCAGTGCGACGAAACGCTCGATCCGTGTCGGCGAAGGAACAGTGTGTTCAATCTCGAAGGAGGATTTCGTCTCCTTGGTATACAGATATCCGAGCGCGCGCCGCAGCAGTTCGGGGGGGTACGCCGCCACCGTTCTTCGGCAACGTTCCGCAAGGTCGGCTTTCTCGAAGTCGGCAAGCGTTTCTGTACGGCGAATCAGCGGACAAAAACGGGCGTCGCCGGGCAAGTTGTTGTTGACCCTCTGACGTCGGACCCGGGCGGGCGGGAGGCGCGTATAAAATTTTTCGGGTTCGACGAGGTCGATATAATTTCCCTGTTTCAAGTCGTCCAGAGGAAGCCTCCTACCCGTAAGAAATTCGTAGAAGAACCACAGACGCCTTGCGTACTTGCCGGTCGGTCTGGACCGGACATGTTCGAGGAGGTCCTTTTCCTCGAACGTCCGAAACATAGCGGAGAGGAGGGCCAGATTCGCCCCGTCGTACTTGAGAGCGAATTCAAGATGATCGCATGGACCCTCTCCCGGCCAGTACGAGGACGGATAGGTCTCTATGACGAGGCCGTCGTGCGAGTTCAAACGATGAGAACCACCCTCCGCCACAAACGATATGTGCCAGTTCGGAATGACGTCGAGCCGGTACTGCTCGATAAGAGCGGCATATCCTGCAGGCGCGCGTTGAGATCGGTCCAGATTTTTTGTGAACATGACTGCCTCCGGAAAACGTGTATTACTCTATGAAAACGATTATATCATGCAGGGTTCCTGAAAAAACAGTTACACAGCCCGCGTGGGGCGTTGCACCTCACGCGGGCTGAAACCCCTCTTTTGCTAACTCCTGAAAATTAAATACGGTCGTTGGCTATAGTGGAGAGGCAGTCGGTTTTATTTCCTCCGCACAGGTCTGACGTACTTGAAAAACCGGCCCGGATCGTGGTAAAAGTACGTTATCCTTCCGGGGGAGGTGTCGAGGATGTATCCGGCGTCCGCATAATCGAACGTCGCCATCGCGTGTTCGATCCTTTCCTCGACGCTCCGGTTTTCCTGCTCGTAATCGAACGGTCCGTGTTCGAAGACGATATACTCGGCCTCGGGAACATCGATCAGAAGCATCTGCGGCGGCACTTCTCCTTTGTAATCAAGAGGAAGGCGCGCGCCGTAGCACTCCGTTCGCGGAATTCCCCAATCGCAGAGTCTGCCGTCCGGGTCGTTGATGTACGCCATAATCTGGCCGCCGCCGCTGTCGGATTCGCTTCCGCCTTCGTCGTCCAACTTTCCCTTGATGCTGTCGAGCAGACCGCAAATCGTTTCGCAGTCCTGTCCCGGAATGCCGCTCTGTTTTTGCCAAAAGTCCCAATAGCCGTTGCTCTCGTAGTTTTTGATGTGCACAAACTTATGCGCGGGAATGGTGACGCTGTAAATTTTCACATCGTCCGTGGATTTCATCATGCCGATCTCTCCCAGTCCTAAAAAGTAGCGGTCGAAAGGGTTGATTTTCGTGCGAAGGACGACGGGCTTGGGGTTTTTCCGGTATTCGCCCGGAGCGACGCCGTACGTTCCTTTGAAGGCTCTGGTGAACGCTTCGTGCGACGAGAAGCCGTAGTCGAACGCGATCTCCAGAAGACTCTTCCCGCTGTCCCGAACCTCTTTGAGCGCGAAGGCCAGTCTTCTCCCCCGCAGATACTCCCTGAACTGCATACCCGAAATCTCTTTGAATTTCCTCGTGGTATGAAATTCGGAATACCCCAATCCGCACGAAAGACGGCGCAGCGTCAAGGCTTCGTCATCATGATTTTTGATACACTCGTCGATTACATCAATGATCGCTTGAATTTGCCGCCGCCACTCGTACATTCGCCCGTTCACCCCGTTCCGACCACCCTTGATGTATTTTAAGGAGCTGGGGAGCCTGCCGCTTGATTTTACTTGCTCTCGTTTTTCCCTTTTGCGTTCGACTCCCCGGCCTGCACGATGAAGAGGCTCTTCTACTCCTCGCTTTGCCGCTTCCGCGGATTCCTCAGAAAGTCCGAAAGCGCCGCGGCGAAGAGCTCCGGGGCGTCCTCGAACGCGTCGTGTCCGGCGAACGGGATGTTGAAAAAACCGGCCCCCGGAATGCGGTCCCGCAGCAGAAGCGCCTCGTCCATCGAAAAGAGCGGATCGTCGTCGCCGCGCGCTATCAGCGTCGGCGTCAGGATTTGGGCGACCGACTCCCTCGGGTATCCTTCCGGCGACTCGTCCGTCCAGAGGGCGACGACCTCCCCGACAAGTTTCCCGAAATCCGGCTTCGGGTTGACTTCGCGGTAGTGCGCCACGGACTCGGGGAACATCTCCTCCCACATGGGGGCGGTCAACCCGCCGAGCATTTCACGCGAAGGGTCGTCGGCTTCGAGCCGCCACTGCGCCCCCAGTGTGAACAGAGCGTCGACGCGCGAGCCGGGAGCGGCCGCGATGCGGTATCCGACGATGCCGCCGTCGCTGAACCCGACGAGAGAGAACGACTCCGCGCCGATATGGCGCACGACGGCGTTCACGTCCTTCTGATACAGGGCGTACCGCAGCGGTTCGTGCCCGATGGTGGAGCGTCCGTGTCCGCGAAAGTCGATTCCGACGTAGTGAAATTCCCCGGGAAGAAGCCCCAGAAACGAGTTGAAATCCTTGAGGCTGCCGAGTCCGCCGTGGAGCAGGACGACGGTCCGGCCGGAAGCATCGCCGGTCGTCTCGAAGTAGATACGGGCGCCCTCTCTGTCGAGATACTGTCCGGATGAATGGTCGAAACGCATGGAACTCCCTCCTTTTTCCGAATACCTTTCGTTGTTTGTTCCGTTCGAACGCGGTCTATTCCGCGCGAAACACAGCGGCGAACCGTTTCGTATCACCCGAGGAGCTTGACGGCGATCCGCCTGCAAAAATCCAGAAAGATGCCGTACGGCCGCCCGGTCAGCGAGAAGATCAACGACGCGGAGAGAGAGGAGACGGCGATCTGTTTCCATGTGGCCCCGGCGAAGAGCAGGACGAGGACGTACAGCGGCACTTGGAAGACGACGAACGCCAGCGTGTCGCCGAAAAAGAGCTTCACCGGACTGGACCTGTCGATGCCGAGCGTCAGGAAGAGCGTGTCTCTGAACCATCCGTACGGTCTTCCGGTGATCAGGTTGACCGGAATAGCCGCGATTCTCGCCCCGACCGACTGGAAGAACGAGAGTCCCGCGACGAAGATCTCGATGATCATGCAGAGGGCCGTCGAGAACAAGATCATGGCGGCAATGTCGGCGATCAGAAAGCTGATTTGTTTCCTCTTATTGTCGGCGCCGGGGCTTACGGTCATCGAACCCACCTCTTCGAAGTTGTGAGTGCGGAAGATTGTTGTTTCCTTTGAAAAAGTGCGATTTTCTGCAACTCCCGCCATTGTAGCACGCGGAATGCGGATCGTTTTCCAAGAGAAGCGGGAAAATCATCTCTCCCGTTCGTGGACCGATTGCCGCTTCGCCATTACGCATCTGGACGCCTGCGAGTTGACGCGAAGCGCTTTTGCGGGCGATAATGCCACGAAAGCAGAGAGTACGAAAAAGGAGGGATTCGTTGTGGTCTCGTCGAAAAAGGCCGTATTTTTTCTGTGCGTCGATCCGATCGATCACGTTGCATCCTGGATTCCCGGAGACCTCGTTAGGTATGTCCGGGAATCCAAGATGCAAGGGGAGGACGCGTCCCGGGCGCGCCCTCCCCTTGAAGAACCTCCGCCGTGAAGCGGGTCCCCCGCCCTGTTCGCTCTCCGAGGGGAGTCTCCGACCATGGATCTTCGTGATCCGTGTCCGCGATGGCGAGCCCGATACCTGCTCCTCTTTCACTCGCGCAGCGTCTCGTCGAGCCAGTCGAAAAGCACTTGGCCGATCAGGGCGCGGTTTTCCATGACGCAGTGATTGCTCGCGCCCTCGTCCGACGGCGTGACGACCATCTTCTTTGAGGGATTCGGAAAATTGTCCAGAGCGATCTTCTGCTGCCGCTGCACTTCCAGGCTCCGGTATTCTCCCTCGCCGACGATGATCAGAGCGGGCACGGCCACTTTCGCCGGATCGAAGGTGTTTCCCTCGTTCGCCTCGATCAGTTTTTCGGGGTGATCCATCGACACTCCGTAGCGCCAGCAGATGCTCTTCACCACACCTTCGTGGAAGGAGGTCCAGCCCGCTCGCTCTTCAGGAGTATCCAAGGCGGCGGGCATGGTGGCGAAGAGGGGGCGGGCGTCGACCACCGCGGAGCACATGGCGATGGCCTTGATGCGCGGGTCGAACATCGCCGCCTGCGGAACGAAGAGTCCGCCTCCGCTGATGCCGAAGGCGATCAGCCGTTCCGTATCGACGTCCGATCTCTTGACAAGAGCGTCCACAACGGCTTTCATGGCCGCATGCGTGTCTGTGCGGAAGACCATTCCCTCCATAGGAAGCAGTCCCTGTCCGGGAAGGTCCACCGTGGCGAAATTGTAGCCTCGGGCGTGGGCTTGGTGAGCGATATAAAAGAAGAGATCCTCCGCGAAGGTCTCGCCGCCGCCGATCATGAGCAGGGTCTTGACGGGACGGTCGCCGGAAGCGGCTTTTCGGAAGTATCCGGGAAGCGACGTACCCTCGAAGGGGACTTCGAAGTACTCCACCGGAGGATCGAACAGCGCGCCGCCCTTTTGGAAGAGTTCCCGGACCTTGGCTCCCCGTTCTTTGAAGGCGGGATTGTCCGGCAGCATGGAGACCATAGAGAGGCGATAGCAGTAGGCGGCTCTCAAGAGCTGATCACGGGCGCTTACGAGATGCCCCGCGGCAAGGGAGCTTTCTCCCCTGGCTTCGACCCGGCCGGCCAGTTCCGCCCATTCGCGCTGCCAATCGCCCGCGTCTCCGTCCCGAATGCGGGACGCGGCGTAAAACGCTTCGCCGATCTCGGCGCCTCCGTGTACCGCCGAACCAAGAATCAGGTTGCCGAAGTGGAAGTCCATGTCGCCGTCCTGGAAGAAATAGTGGAACGCCGTGGCGTGCATGTCGGACACGGCCAACGGTTCCTCGGTCGAAAAGGCTGCGCGGCTCTGCAAGAGATGCGCGCTCAAAAGAAAGATGAAAATGATCATTAACGTGCTTGGTCGATGTTTCATGGCGATCACTCCTTTTTTGTATTGTGCCATCTCCTTGCGGAAAGGGCTCCCGGGGAAAACAGTCTACATCGGCAACGTCAATCTTGGGAGGGTGAATTCTCTAACCCCCCTTGAAAAATGAAGTCTTTGCAAGGCTTGACTGTTCATATCTTTTCTGTTCTCATCTTGGAAAAAGAAGGCGGTGGTGGAATGAAGGACGTGATCGGCCTTGGAACGATACTTCTCTGGCAGTGGCTCACGGTGTTGAATGGTCCGCTCTTCCCGTCTCTTGTCGATATCCCTCTTCTTGGCCCGGAGGGCGGATTCGCGCTCTTTTCCCTGATTCTCTTCGCGACATTTTTGTTGCTTGCCCTGAAGGGGAAGGAGCTTCCCGAGGCGTGGTTCGTTCGTGCGGTGCGTCTCGCCCCGATTCTTATGTCCGCAGCGTGGCTTCCTTGGGGTTGGCGGGGAGCTTCGCTTCCGGTTCCTCTGCTCTTTTTCGCGCTTGTTCTTCCGCCCTTCGGGTCGGCGGTGCATCTGGCGAGCTGGCAGTGGCGGCTCTCGCAGGCGTCGTTTTCGCGTCAGGCAGTCTCGTTCGGGCTGGCATGTCTGCTCCGAAGCTCCGCCATTTTCTTACTCTCATTCGCTCCCCGACCGCTGCTCCATATCGTCGCGCTGCTCCTTCCCTTCCTGGGATGCGTTCTATGGACCCCCCCGGGAGCGGTTCTTCCGCCCGACGCTTCTCGCGGCAGGTTCCATCTCTCGCCCCGGCTGGCGTTTCGTGTGGCTTCCTTCTTCATCGTCTCGGCGATGTTCCTGTCGATTCTCCTGGCGCGGGGAAGCGGCGAAGCGCTTGCGCCAAAGGCGCTGATGGATCCTTTCTACACACTGGGAGCGCTCGGAGCGGGACTTGCGCTTCTCCGCTGGTTTGCCGTCGACCTGAGGAACATCTACTTTTTTGCGCAGTCTCTGCTTGTGCTGGGGTTCATGGCGTTCGCGGCGCTCGGCGGCGGGCGTCCGATGATACCGCTTGTCCTGTTGCAGCTCGGCTTCGGAACATTCGGCGCCTATCTCTTTACGCTGCTGCTCTATCTTGGGGCGCGTGCAGGAAGATCGGAGGCGCTTTCGGTGGTGAGCTCGATACAGGCGGTGAACAGCGGTTCGGTTGTTCTGGGGATGCTGCTGACCCGGACGACAGGCTTCGCGGCCGGTCTGCTCGAAGTTCCGTTTGTCCTCGCTGCCAGTCTTCTGGGCGTAGGGCTGCTTTTTTTCTCGGTGCTCTTTCTCCGGGACGATCCGACGAGCTTCGCGGGCTTCGATCTCCGCGGCGCTTCGGAGGAAGAGGTTCCGTCGAAGGAGGCCGGAGCGGAGTATCCGAGAGAGGAATCGGAGTCCGAGGAGCACGAAGACGGGGTGTTTCTGCGTTTTATGGAACAGGGGCTCTCGCTTCAGGAGATTCGGGTGGCGCTGCTTGTCGACGAAGGGCTTTCGAACGAGGATATTTCGCAGCGCCTCAATATCACCGCCAACACACTGCGGAGCCATCTGCGGAAGATCCACAAAAAGATCGGTTCATCCAGCAGGAAATCCCTCCGCGAGGAACTTCGGAGAATGCGAGGCGATGCGTAAAGCGGTGCGGATGGTGTGCGGACGTATGCTTCAGGGGGACTTGTGATCGACCTACAGAAGTCGAGAAACATGCGTCCTGCCGGTGAGAAGTGGAACGACTTCGGAAACGGAGGAGATGACGAACGCCGGCGTGTCGCCGAAAAGAGCCTCCATGGACTGGACCTTTCGATTCCGAGCGCCCGGGCGCGCCCGCCCGCCGCGAAGAGAGACGCGGCTTCTGCGGGAACGACCGCGCCGCCGCTCCTGTGGTAAGACTTCCGGGACTTAGCACCCAGACCAACGCAAAAAAGAGAACATAACGCTTCATAAGCTTCGGGACATATGATAACGAAAAAATAAGAAGAGATTATGAAGAGAAGGAACGATGCGCGCGCTCCCCCATCGCGGAATTCAAGGCTGCCGGATTCAGGGCGACGGAAACGGTCAGCATCGAAAAGGTCGCGACGGCGACCGGCGAGGGAGAGGTCGCCTACCGCTTTTTCAAAAGTCGTCGTATCCGTTCCATGAAACAAAGCCAGGGGGCGTCGATTTCCCGGACGCGTTCCTCGATGCGCTTCCGAAGCCCCTCCATCTTTTCTTCGACCTGTTCGTCGCCGTGTAGGGACTCCCGATCATCCGGCATTGTCGCCACCTCCCTCCGAAAGTTCTTCCCTGCGGCGAAAATGAGACTACCGCGCTTTCCTTAGAACCATAAATTCTCCATTATACTTTGGAGGTTGCTTCGTAGGATCGGAAAGCCAGTCGACCGTCCCAGTAAGACCATACCCCAACAGCCCGCTCCCCTCGGGTTCTCCAGCAAGGATCTTCGCCGGTCCCGAAAGAACCCCCATTCCTGTCGTAGGATTTCCCGGAACTGGTCCGTAGCCGACGAAAGCAGTTCCGACAGGCGTTCTTATGAAGAAGTACCCCGGTTCCGTCATAGAAGATATGTTAAAGCTCCGCAACGCCTTGTCTACGTACGGCTGAAGCAGCTCTATGTCCGTGGAAGCCACGCCCAGGGTTCTGGCCTGATCCGGGTGATCCGTGAAAAACGTCTGCGCCGCCCCCACCAAGGTGCGCAGATCGCTGATGATCCGCGTCGCCTCCGCTCTGTCCTGACCGCTTCCTGAGAGAAGGAGCATCGCGCCTGCCAGGATGCCGATGATAATGATCACGATCAGTAATTCGACAAGCGTGAAACCGAAACGCCCCGCCCTGCGTGCTCTTGCCCCTCTCATTCTTTTCATTGCATAGTCCCCCTTCCGGCGGCGTCGCCCGCCATCGCTTCCCTCTCTGTTCACAGGAGAGTATTTCGCGGTATCCTAACCAAAAATCCGTTTTTGGGGGAGGGTGAACTTTTTAACCCCCCCCTGAAATACACTGATTGCAAGGTTTTGCAGTTTGATGTTTTCCGATGAAAGAAGCGGGGCGACCGTGTATATTTCCTCCCGGTACCGAAAAAGCTCGCATCACGTCCTCGATTCGAAATCTCAAAGGTTCATTCGTGTGCACATCCGGAGAGCGCAGGCGGCGTGACATTCTCCGAGTTTCAATCTTTATGTTATAATTTCCATCGCTGAAAAGAAATTTTTCCGCGCGTCGGCGAAAGGCGGGGGAGAAAATCGAGGAGGACACGATGATCGACACGAAGATCGGTGTTTCCGGGGGGCGTTTCCTGGCTTTCCGGCTGGCTCCGGGGGAGGAGCTTCTCGGGGCGCTGCGGCGGATCGTCGCGGCGCACGATATTCGGGCCGGGTACGTCGCCGGGGTGGTCGGCAGCCTGTCGCGGGCGTGCCTGCGCTTCGCGGGGCGTCGGGACGGGACGGCGCTCGACGGCTGCTTCGAGGTGGTCTCGCTCGTCGGCACGCTGGAGGCCGGGGGCGAGCATCTGCACATGACGATATCGAACCCCGAGGGAACGACGGCGGGGGGGCACGTGCTGGAAGGGTGCGTCGTCCGCACGACGATGGAGCTGGTGCTGGGCGACCTCTCCGAGCTGGAATTTTCCCGCGAATACTGCCCTCTTTCCACCTACGAGGAACTTGCGGTCATGCCGCGAAAAAAAGATAAAGGAGAATGAACGATGAAGAACAGAACGCTGGTACTGGTAGCTCTTTGCATCGCGCTGAACATGGGACTGGGGCAGATCGCCTCGACGCTGAAGCTCCCGATCTTCATGGACTCGATCGGGACGGTGCTCTCGGCCATCCTGATGGGGCCGTGGATCGGGATGCTCACCGGGCTGTGCACCAACCTGATCTGGGGCGTGCTGACGAGCCCCGTGGCTGCGGCCTTCGCCCCCGTGGCGATGGTCATCGGCCTCGTCGCGGGCCTGCTGGCGCGCAAGGGGATGTTCCGCTCGCTGCCGTTGGCGATCGTTTCCGGCATCGTGGTGACGGTCTTCGTGACGCTCGTCGCCACGCCGATCCGCACCTACCTCTTCGCGGGAGTGACCGGCTCGGGGGCCGACTTCCTCGTCGCCTACCTGACCGCCGTCGGACAGCGGCTGCTGCAGTCGGTGGCGATCACGGTCATCTGGACGAACCTCGTGGACAAGATCGTGGCCTGCTTCGTCGCCTGGCTGCTCGTGAAACAGCTTCCGGAGCGCGTCAAGTCGCTCTTCCCGGACGCTTCGAACGTCGCCTGAGGCGCTGTGGAGCCACTGCGCGCACTTTCGGGGCCCTTGGGCTCCTTCGTTCTGTGGGGATTCTGGGTCGGGGGCTCGATGCTGCTTCCGGCCTTTCCCTTTGTCGCGGTCATGGCGGCTGTCTCGGCGGTCGCGCTCTGTCTTTGGCCGACGTCGCGGAGCAGCGTCAAGGGCGTCGCGCTCTTCATGACTCCGCTGGCCTTCGGCTTCTGGCTGATCCACGGGGGCGTCTTCGCCTCGCTGCTCGGCGGGGCGCTCCAACCCGCGCGCGGACTGTGGGCGTTCGGGCTCTGGCTCCGCATCCTCTCCGTGGTCGCGGCAAGCCGGCTCTGGCTCGCCTCCGCCCCTCCTCCGCTGTTGATCCGCTCGCTTCTGGCGAGCAGTCTTCCTGCGAGCTTCGCCTTCCTCCTAGCCAGTCCGCTGCTGCTGGCCGAGCAGATCAAGGCGCGGATAGAGCAGATTCAGGAGGCGCAGCTCGCGCGCGGCGTCCCGGTGCACGGCTCGTTCCGAGAACGGGCCTCCTCGCTGACGGCGCTGCTCTTTCCGCTGGTGCTGGGGCTGTTGAACGACCTTCCCTCCCGGAGCGCCGCGCTCGACATGAAGGCGTTCGGGCTGTTCCGGCGGCGGTCGAGCCTCTTCGGCGGCAGGGAGCCGCTCGTCGCGCACACACGGAGGCCCGTATCCCGCGGCGGGCACGGTGAAACGTTCCGGATCGGCGAGTCGAAGAAAGCGCTCGGCGGAACGGACGGAGGAGATTCGTTCCGCGAACCGGCGGAAATCGCAGAAAATGCGGAGAGTCGCTGCGCCTCCGCTTCGCCGGATTCCGCGTCGATCCCCGAAGCCTCTCGTCCTCCGGAGGTTGCGAACTCTCCCGGCGCGCTTCCCCTCCTCGCGCTCGACGACGCGCGCTTCATCGCGCCCGGCGCGGACACGCCGCTTGTGACGGTCCCCGCGCTGCGTCTCTTCCCCGGAGAATGGATGCTGCTCGAAGGGGGGAACGGCGCCGGAAAGTCCACGCTGGCGACGATGCTCTGCGGCGGGGTTCCCGAGCACAGAAGCGGCGAGCTTTCGGGCGGCGCGGAGCTTTCCGGCGAACCGGTCGCCTCGCGGACGTGCCTCGGATGGTCGCCGGACGTGCAGTTTGTTCAGCAGAATCCTCAGCTCTCCCTCTCGGGGTGCGCCTTCACGCTCTACGAGGAGGTCGCCTTCGGGCCGGAGAACCTGGCCCTCCCCCTCGGCGAGATCCGCGACCGCGTCGACGACGCGCTGGAGCTGTTCGGGATAGCGCATCTCAAGGAACATCACCCTGCGACCCTCTCCGGAGGGGAGGCGCAGAAGGCCGCCCTGGCCTCCGCGGCGGCGATGCGCCCCCGTCTGCTGCTGCTCGACGAGGCGTTCAGCCGGATCGCCTCCGCGGATATTTCCGTTCTCCTGGAGCGCCTGCGGGCGTGGTCGGCGAAGCACAGTACGGCGGTGCTTCTGCTCGAACGGCGCGGACAGGCCTTCGAGCGCTTCTGCGACCGCGTCGGCTCTTTCCGGGACGGCGTCGTGCTGGAACGCGATGAAGAGACGGTCGGGAGGAGCGCCGCCGGGCGTTCGCGACCGGAAGCGGCTCCGTCGGTTGTTCGCGGCGACACGGAGAGGTTCTCCGCCGGGAAGCGGCGCGGAGACGACGAGCGGGCATCTTGCGGAAACGCCGGGTTCGAGCGGGACGATTCCGAAGGATGCGCGCGCGCAGGCCGCATCCCGAAGGCGAGCCCCGTGAAGGAGGGAGCAACTGATCTCCGCGAAGAAGGCCCCGCCCTTCTCCGGATTCGGGACCTCGACTTTCGTTGGAAGGGCCGGAGCGAACCGCTGCTCCGCTCGCTGAACGCCGAACTCGCGGCGGGGGAACGGGCCGCGCTCGTGGGACCGAACGGCGCGGGGAAGTCCACGCTGATGCGCCTTTGCGCCGGGTTGCTGAGCCCGGAGCGGGGCGATGCGCTGCTTGCCGGAGCGCCCGTCTCGGCGATGGCCCCGAAAGAGCGCGCCGCGCGGATCGGCTTTCTCTTTCAGGACGCGGAGCGGCAGATTTTTCACTCGACGGTGGCCGAGGAGGTGCTCTTCTCGCTCAGGGACGAATCGCTCTCTCCCGGCGAACGGATGGAGCGGCTGGACGCGGCGCTCCGCGCGACGGGGCTTCGGGGGAAGGAAAAGGGTCATCCGCTGGACCTGAACGCGGCGGAGCGGCGCATGGTCGCCGTCGCCTCCATCGCCGTACGCGGCGTCGATCTGCTGCTGCTCGACGAACCCAGCCGCGACTTCGATCCGCGGTGGCAGGAGTTGTTCGAGGAGTGGCTTTGCTCGCACGGCGCGGCGGTCCTCGCGATCAGCCACGATCCGGATTTCGTCGAGCGTCTCTTCCCGCAGGTCTGGGAGCTGAACCAAGGGCGGCTTCTCTGTCGCTGACACCGGCAGCCGAATCGCCCCTTCGGATCAAAAAACGTTCGCCCTCCTATGCAAAACGCGCCGCTTGTTCTCTATCCTCCGGAGGCGCGCATTCCACACGGTTTCTTCCTCGCTTTTTCGCCGAGTAGAGCGCGGCGTCGGCCATTTTCACAAGCTCCAGCGGCTCGTTCCGGGCGTCCGGCGTCGTCGAGGCGCACCCCATGCTTACCGTGATCTTGCCGAAAGGCGTTTCGTCGTCCCTCGCGATGTCCAGTTCCTCGACGGCGGCGCGCATCGTCTCGGCGAGGGCAAGGGCGCCGTCGATTCCGGTATTCGGAAGGAGCGCGACAAACTCTTCTCCTCCGAACCGGGCGATAAGATCCGCCGGGCGTTTCGCCGCGGCGTGCAGCGCGGCGGCGCATCTCCTGAGCACATCGTCGCCCGTCGTGTGGCCGCAATGGTCGTTGAACTCCTTGAAGAAGTCCAGGTCCATCATGACGAGCGAAAGAGGAACCTCTTCCCGCGCGGCGCGTCTCCATTCGCTTCCGAGACGCTCGTCGAACCTGCGGCGGTTCGCGATTCCGGTGAGCGGATCGATGCGTGTGAGCGTGCGCAGCGTGGCGGCCGCCATTTCGCGCGTCGTCTTCTGTTGATCGAGGGACTCTATCTTCCTGAACGCGTCGGAGTAGCGGCGGGCGAGGGCCACCGACTGCAGGAAGATGAAGACCAGGAATCCCGAGGGGGCGATGTACGCCGTGTCGATAAGAAGTTGATGGTAGCAGATGTCGTTGCCGATGCACAAAAGATAGAAGAGGAACGCCGCGAGGAAAAGCCGCGCTCCCTCCCGTTTTCTGCGCGCCGCGAGGATGAGGACTCCGAGGCCGTAGAGTCCGCCGAGCGCGATCACGATTTCGAACGGCGTCAGAAAGGCGGTGAAGAAAAGCGGAGGCACGAAGAGGACAAGCGCCAGATAGGCGAAGGCGACCCCGTTGAACGCGAGGGTGACGACGGCGTTCATCTCGTCGCGGAACAGCGACCGGAGAAAGAGCGCGAAGGCCGGAACTCCCAGCGTGAACGAAAGATACGCGAGGCGCACGTGAAGGTTCCACGGAATTTCGGGGAAGAGCAGAAGAATGCCCTGCTCGTCGACGACCAAAGCGCGTACGGCCATCAGCAGACAGAAGGAGGCGAAATAGAGCGCGCTCTTTTCCGTCCGCCTCGGAAGGAAGATCGCCAGGTGGTAGAGAGCGATCATGAGCAGGCTCCCGAAGGTGAAAAACTTCACGCCGAGCCCTCTCTCGCGGAACTCCCGCACCGCGCGGGGCGTTCCCAGCAGCGGCGTCATGGAAGGGCCGCCTCTGGCGTGGTGAAAGTTCGAGATATGCGCCATCAGTTCGACCGTCCCGCCGGTTACCGGGAAGTCGACGACGACGGGGCGCCAGCTCGGAAAAGAAGAATCCCGCTCCATCCCCGGTTTCCCCGCCTCCGCGACCGGCTTGCCGTCGACGTAGAGCGCGTAGGCCGTTTCCCAGCCCGGAACGAGGAGCGCGAGGCGTTCCGGGAGCTTCGCGCCGAGGAGGATTCTCAGGCGATACGTTGCGAATCCGCTTCCGGGAAGCTTCTCTCCTTCGGAAACGAGATCTTTCCATGTCGACGGAAGCGGAACGAATGCCGCATCGTCGAGGGGACGGGAACGGTCCGTCGCGCCTGGAGATTCGAAGCGTCCGTAGGCGAACTCCCACTCTCCCGCCAGCGAATGCGGCCGGTCGAGGTCCTGCGCCCTCAGGTCGAGAACGCCCCGTTCCGCGCGCGGAAGCTCGTTTTCGGCGGCCGCCGGAACGAACGGCGGGAACCAAAGGGCGACGGCGACGAGGAGAAAAAGCCCGAAGCGTGCGCGCATCCCGCGTTTGCAGGGGACGCCGCCGCGCATGGCTCGTGTTCCGGACTGTATGATGCTACACCACCTTGGAGAGCGACCGGCGGGTCTGTTTCTCCCGGTACATCTTCTGGTCCGCGATATACAGCAGTTCTCCGGTGTTGCGGCCGTCCTCCGGAAAGAGCGCGCTCCCGATGCTCATCCTCAGAAGGAGCTTCCGTTCCTCGTCGAGTTCGTGCTCCCTCTCCACCGAGTCGCGGATCGTCCGTTCCAAACGCTCCAAGTCCTCGCGGTCCTTCACCGCGCGCGTCAGCACGACGAACTCGTCTCCGCCGAACCTGGCGGCGATGTCCTCGGGACCCACGGTGTGTTCGAGGGCGCGGCTCATCAGCACGAGCGCCCTGTCTCCGGTGGCGTGTCCGTGGAGGTCGTTGAGCTGCTTCAACCCGTTGAGGTCGATGAGCAGAAGGGCGAACTTTTTCCGCATCGAGCTTTTCCTGCCGAGCAGCAGGTCGGCCGTCCGGTCGAACTTTCTCCGGTTGGCGAGGCCGGTCAGGCTGTCGTGGTCGGCGATCTTCAGGATGAAGCGCCGCGCCCGGAACATGACCGCCATGCAGAGACCGCAGGTCCACCCGGGGACCCACAGGAGGAAAGCGAAATAGACAAGGTTGGAGGAAGGGTGAACCGCGCTCCCGACCGCTCCGGAGAAGGCGAGGAAGCAGCGGTAGGTCAGCGCCGCGGCGAGGGCGGCGCAGCAGAAGGAGGGGATCGCGTGAATGGCGCGTTCCAGTCCGTGCGTCCCCCTCATCAAAACACAGGCGATAAGAAGCAGGATGAGGACCATGATCGGATCGTTCAGCATGTATCTGACGGCGGCGTTGTCCGCTCCGAGAGATGATGTGAACAGAAACGCTCCCGCGATGACCGGCAAAGCGAGGGCGCGCTTCGCCTCTCCGCCGATTCCTTGAAAACGGAAGGCGCCCTCGAGAACCATGAGGAGTCCGAGAGGGAAGCTCGCTATGAAGAGAGGGTACGAGTACTGTCCAATAAAAGAGAGCCCCGTCGTCGGCAGAAAAAAGTGCGCGAAAAGACCCGCTCCCCCGATGAATGCGCCCGCCGCCCAGAAGGCCGGGCCTTTTTCGGAGGCGTTCATTCGCCAGACGATGAGCATCGTGACGCAGCAGATCAGAGAGGTCGCGCCGAGGGCGATTTCGAGCGTCGCCAAGTCGAGAACGACGATGAGTTGTTCGAGCATTGTCCTTTCCCTCCGCTTGTTTTTTTATGAGTCGGCTCCGCGCATCATTGCAGATGAAAGAATGCGTCGCAATTCTATCACTTTTGATGTGATTTCGCGCGGGTTTTTTGTACTATTTTGTTGCCTGATCGAAACTTTACTTTTTCTTGCTCCGAGAAAAAAATAACCGCTCCAAGAAGTCCGTCGCCGCGATTGACTGTGTTCCTTGAGACGACGTATCATACCCTTATAGGGGGAAGCGCCGCGTTCCGTCGATGTATAAGGGAGGTCCCGTGTGAAAAAAATCGTTTTTGCGTGCATGCTTTGTCTTTCTCTCTGCGCCGTCGCCCCGGCCCGTTCGCAGACGCAGGACAACGGCGGGCGTCTTCTTGAGACGCTGGTCTCCCTGCTGCTTCCCGAGTCGATGGAGCTCCGCGTGGACGAGCCCCCGGACGACGCGGGAAATATTCGCAACATTTCCGTCGTGCTGCGAGGAGCCTCTTTGACGGGGTTCCGCGTGGAGCGGATCGCATTGGAGTCCTCCTTTCTGGAGCTGTCGCCCCCGTCGTCGTGGAAACCCGGCGACCGGGAGTCGCTTGTCGTGCGAAGCGCGCTGCGGACGAACACGGAAATCGTCCTCCGTGAAGAAGATATCAACGCCGCGCTCGAGCCGTACGCGACGGAGCAGTATCGTCTCTCTATTGACCTGAAGCCAGGAGGTATCGGCCTTCGCGTTCATTTCACGCCGGGACGCCTGGGAGGCGGCAGTCTGGCCATAGTGGACGCCGGTCTTGAAATCCGACGGGGAAGCCAACTCTGGCTGAAGAACCCGCGCATCCTCGTCAACGGCGACGACCAGACGGACGCCGTTGCGAACGAGCTGCTGAAGATTCAGCCCTTCGTGGACTTCGCCGATTTCGGTTTTCCGCCGAATCTTGTCGCTCTTTCCGTGGACGAAGACGAACTTCGCCTTGCCTCGCGGACGATTCCGCGCCCCGTCGAAGGCCTCCTCTACCGCTATGACGCGCCCTCCGGCTCATCGAGGACCGACGTTTCGAATACGTCGCCGGAGTACTCTCCGGACCTCTTCCGGGACGGCGACATCGTTTTCGTCAACGGGAAGGCGTGGAGAACGAAGATCGTCCGCCTCTTCGACAAAAGCCCCCGAGGATTCGCCCACGCCGGAATCGTGCGCATCGTCGACGGTCTTCCGCATGTCGTCCACGCGTCGCCCGAACTGGGCAAGGTGGGGATGCAGTCGATGGAGGACTTCTTCTCCTTCGAGAACGTGGACTACGCGCGGGTGTACCGCTTCGCCGGCGATCCCGCCGTCGCCGAAGCCGCAAGTCTGCGGGCGCTCGAATATTGCGTCCGGGAGATCCCCTTCGACGACCGCTTCGATACGTCGAGAAAAGACGCCATGTACTGCACCGAGGTGATCTGGCGCGCCTACAAAGCGGCGGGGATCGACCTGGCCGAGGGAAACTGGGAGTTCGCGCGCAACCCGATCGTCCAGGGCAGGGTGCTCCTTCCCTACAAACTGAGCCTGAGTCCGCATTTGGAGGAGGCGTTCGTGCTGGAGTAGCGCCTCGTCCTTCGCGCGCTGCAAGAATACACCTTCACACAGTGTCAAGGTCAAGAAGGAATGAACGGTTGAAAATAAAGGAATTCTCTTTGTATAATGGAAACCGCCTTCATGATGAAGAGAACGGAACGATCGAGGTGAGCCCATGCTTCCGCCGACCAAGAACGTCTCCATTAAAAACACCATCCTCGCGGCGTTCGTGACGCTGACGCTGATCACCGGCGGA
>Ga0334888_1002758_pt1 | contig 18561 bp, 9 predicted proteins | sample GraSluR1_MG_FD_207227 | JGI IMG/M metagenome (GOLD analysis project Ga0334888, IMG submission 207227) | Sludge microbial communities from methane-producing bioreactor in Wageningen University, Netherlands - Granular Sludge_3_08-R1 | ecosystem: Engineered > Bioreactor > Anaerobic > Unclassified ...
CGGCCGCGACGGCGAAAATTGTGAAAGTCTGCGAAAGTTGGGCTAGGCCCGCCCCCGCCGCGGGCAGCCCCGGACTCATCGCAACCAGTGCGACCGCCAGCCAGCTCTTCCGAGCTGTACCTGCCTGGGCCATCCGGCGTCCTCCCCAAGTGAATGTCCCGCTACCACGTCGATCCCGCGTGAAACCACCTGACTTATGTATATACCACGGGCGACAACATCTTACAAGCTACTACAAGAGCCGGCAAATGGCTTTCCGTCGTATCCAATTGCCTCCAAAGCTGTTATGTGGCATTCGAGGTATCCGGCGGGAGTTTCGTTGAACAACGGCGATCGGAAGCAGCGCCCCCGCCAACCAGCGTCTCCCCGACAACGCCGGGATCATTGCGGCAAGCCGCAAGACTGCCCCAGCGCTATCTATATGATACACATACACCACCCCGCGGGCAAACGTCCGGCCTGTTGTTACACAGATTCCGCCCGAGTCGCCCAACCACCTCAGCCCGCCCCCGGGGGTGCCACGCAACCCAAAAAAGACCGGCCGGAGAGCCGGACTGCGGGGGCAGTCGCACGGCGCAGCCCTCGTCTTCGTCGATCCGTCGCTTGATCCGGCCCTTCGTACTACAAACGTGCGATTTCCTCTCCGCCCGCGCGGATTTCGACGAAGCCACTGGCGCAAGCTCTTCCTCGTCGCTTCGTGGCTCCGTCGCGGAGCCTGCCCCGGCGCGCCGGGGTCGCTTGGGTTGCGGGCGCAGCCCGCGCCACGCTACCATCCGCACCGGGCAAGGTACCCGGGCGTGCTGTTCGTGCGCGGTGCCCGGCTTGCCGCCAATCGCCCGGAGCCACCGATGGAAAGCCACGTCAGCCGCCTCCCCAGCCTCACCATCTTCTTCCCGTGCTACAACGAGGAAGCCAACGTGGAGCGCACCACCCTGGCCGCCCTGGAAGCCGGCCGACAGTTCACCGACGATTTGGAGATCATCATCGTCAACGACGGCAGCCGAGACCGCACCGCCGAAATCGCGGACCGCCTGGCCACCGCCCACCCGCAGGTCCGAGCCGTCCACAACAGCCCCAACCTCGGCTACGGCGGCGCGCTTCAGCGCGGCTTCCGAGAGGCCACCCGCGAGTGGATCTTCTACACCGACGGCGACGGCCAGTTCGATTTCCGCGAAATCGCCGTCCTGCTGCCCCTGCTGGACCGGTTCGACATCGTCAGCGCGTACCGGCTCAACCGACAGGACTCGCGTCTCCGCAAACTGAACGCCTGGTGCTGGACCCTGCTGGTCAACGTGCTGTTCGGCCTGCGGTTGCGCGACATCGACTGCGCCTTCAAGCTGTTCCCCCGCAGGCTCTTCGATCAGATCGAGATGTGGTCCATGGGCGCCCTGATCGACACGGAAGTCCTCGCCAAGGCCCGCCTGCTGGGCTATCGCATCGGCCAGACCGGCGTCCACCACTACCCCCGCACCGCCGGCTCCCAGACCGGGGCCAACCTGCGGGTTATCCTTCGGGCGTTCAAGGAGTTATTCAAGCTGCGCCGCCGAATCCTCCGTTCCGGCTCGCCTCCGCAGTCGTCGTGACCCGCCGGCCACGCCGCGCATCGACCGTCCGCATTGATACCGCGTCCGGCGTTGCGTATAGTGGACGGGTTCGGCGGCAGCCCGGTCGCAGACCGGCGACGCCGTAACGCCTTGCACAGCAGGAGGAAGCAGACCATGGCCGAGCCGCAGGCAGCAGCACGAGGCGATTTCCCCACCGTCATCGGACCCGACGCCTCGTTCAAAGGCGAATTGAAATTCGAAAAAGGCGTCCGCCTCCTTGGACGCGTCGAGGGCCTGGTGGAGTCCCCCGGCCAATTGGAGATCGCCGAAGGCGCCACGCTGGAAGGTGACGTGAAGGCCGGCAACATTCGCGTCGACGGCTCGGTCAAGGGAAACCTGCGGGCCACCGGCAAGATTCACCTATCCGCATCGGCCAAGCTGGAGGGCGACCTGACCACCGCCCGGCTCGAAGTGGCCGAGGGCGCCGTCTTCATCGGCAAATGTGTCGTGGGATCGGACGCCGCGGCGAAGGGCACAGCGGCCCCGCGCCCGGACGACGCGAGCAAGCACGCGCCGCAGCCCGTGATAAAGAAGTGATCGCACACCGCTTTGCGCACGCCAGCGCGACCGAGGGCGGCTCCGGGTAAGACGCCATGGCCAAGGTGGAGATGGAACCCGACTCGACCCGGCCCGTGCTCTGCACGCACTGCAACGGGGAGAACCTCGTCGGCAAGCGGGCCATGTCCGTCTTCTGTCGCCACTGCCGCAAGCGGCTCATCCTGGAAGACTATCGCATCAACACGTATCATTCCGTCCGGCTGTTTGCCACCTGCGGCGACATTTGCGTCGATCGCACCGGCCAAGTCATCTCTCCCATCCGAGTCCGCAACCTGACGGTCCAGGGCAAGGTCAAGGGGGACGTGGAAGCCCGTGGCCGCGTGGAGGTCACCGGCACCGGCGAGCTGCGCGGCGACATCACGGCCCCGCTGATCCGCGTGGAGGACGGCGGCCGGATCGAGGGCTTCTGCCGCATCGGCGCCCTGCCTGACAACTGGCTGCACGCCATTCCTCCCGCTCCATAAGAGCCGGGCGCGGTCGCGCCTCAAATGCCGGGTTTCCCCCTCCGCGCTTCGCCGGCGGCAGCATCCGCGAACGCCGCGCGCCGGAGTTCTCGATGACCCCGGCTGAGCCGGACCGGTCAGCAGACAGGCACGCGCACCGGCCTTCACGCCGATGGGTCGTTCGGCCCGATCCACATGCTCCGTGAGGGGTGTTTTCGCCAGCCTTCGGCATCCACGTGGGGGTCGATGACGGTCAGGGCGTCCCTGTCCAGCACGTCGACCGTCTCGGCCCAGGAACGAATTCCCGACACGGCGTCCAGGGCATGCAGGTTCTGATAGCCCGTGCAGTTGGCCGTGCGCAGGCAATCCTCCAGGCTCATGCCGCGCAGGAACGCGGCCAGGAAGCCCGCGATGGACGAGTCTCCCGATCCGGTGGCGCTGGCGATGCGGGCGGGGCGAAAGGCCGGACACCACAGCTCGCGGTTGGACCAGCCCGTCGGGTCCCCCGGTCGGGCGGCCCCCATGCGGGTGAAGGTGGAGGCATCGGCCGTTCGGAAGTAGTAGCCGCGGTGCCCGCTCTTGAGCGAGGTCATGCAGGCGCCCAGATCCAGGAACACGCCCGCCATGTGCGAGCACTCGTCGGGGCTGATGTGGTCGAGCAACTCGCCGCCCCCGTGCTGCTTCTTGCGTGCGAGGAAGTCCTCCGGCTGGAGCATGAAGAACCCCTCCTCCATGCTGGGCAGGAAAACGTCCACGTGCGGCAGCACGTTCGCCAGGATGCGCGACCAGGGGGCCTTGCCCGAGGGCGTCGTGGGGTCGGGAAGCGACATGTCCAGGGAGGTCGTCGCGCCCGCGGCCTTGGCCTGCCGGAAGATCTCGGCCAAGGCGTGTCCTTCGTTTTCATAGAGACTGCGCATGAGCGGTGGATAACCCAGGTGAAAATGCCCGGCCCGGGCCACGAGGTCGAAGTTCACGTCGTCCGCGGTGAAGGTGTCGTTTGCCCCCGGACAGTGCAGGAACATCCGGTCGATGCCCGGCGGGGCGATGGCCACGGTGTACGACGTGCTGACGCCCGGCGCCGTGCGGATGCCCTCGCTGCTGCCCGAGCGTTCCAGCAGTCGCCGGATGATCCGCCCGTGCTCGTCGTCGCCCACCTTGGCCATGAAGGCGACCTTCACGCCGAGCTTCACCGCGCCGATGCCGGTGTTCGACACCGGGCCGCCCGTGCTGATGGCGCAGGGGCCGATGTTCACCAGCGCACCGGGCCGGAAAATGTCGCCCATGGTCCGGGCGCCGGTGTCCGGAATCTCGGGAATGATGTCGAGGCAGATGTGCCCCGCCGCCACCAGGTCGTATTCCTTGCCTGTCACGAGCATCTGCGCCGAACTCCCGCGTTGATTCTCCGGCCCACAAGAGGACCGGCCTTCCAGCCGCTCCGCACGCTGATAGGGGACCGGCTTTCCAGCCGGTCTATTGGTCCGCACGGCGGACCCGCCAAATCTGTGGGACCGGCTTTCCAGCCGGTCTATTGGTCCGCACGGCGGACCCTACAAATCTGCACACTGTGGGACCGGCTTTCCAGCCGGTCTATTGGTCCGCACGGCGGACCCTACAAATCGGCCGTCACCAGCAGCGTTACGATTCTCTTCGGTTGCACGGTCAGCGGCAACCGGCGGCCCTCCGGCCTCAACTCCTGCTCCGGCTCCTCGGCCAGGGACGCCGTGCGGATGGCCGTCACGGGAAAGCCGAAATGCAGGACGCCCTGGTGAGGCCGGGTGTCCGCATTGAACAGCCGAATCAGAATGTCGTTCGACCGCTCCGCCTTCTTGATGGCCGTCATCACCAAGCCGTCGCCCTCGAGCCGGACAAGACTCTGTTCAAGGGGAAGTGTTCCTCCGGTCAGAGACACCTGGGCCACCCGCGGCGGGCTGGTGACACGTTGCGCCCAGTTCAGAACATCCCCGGCGATCGCGTCCCCGGCGTGGGGAAGAATCGCGTAGCGGAACTCCTGTGGGCCGGGACACTGCACGCCCGTGTCCGGCAGCACCTGCATCTTCTCTTCCGAAACCTGCAACCGAATGGGGAACGATCGGACCAGCGACAGGGCAATCGCTCGCCGGTGGTCGTCGAAGACCTCGTACTCGAAAAGCCCCTCCGTCAGAACGGCCAGGCCGGCCTGTCCGTCGCTCAGGTCGACCACGCTGTGCATGGGCGCGGTGCCTCGGAACGGCTCGATCCAGCCCCGGTCGTCCGGGTGCGCGATGGGACGCTCCACCAGGTCGAAATGCGTGTCTGCCCGAACCACGTCGGTCTTGAGGTGAGTCGGGAAAACGGCGCGAAGCCAGTGATCCCGCACGCCGTTGTCGAACGTCACCCGGACGAACAGCCGCGGATCGCCCCGGCGCAGCTCGTAATCCGTGTCAACGACGAACGGAACGCGGGTCTCGCTTCGTTTCAGGCCGTCCGGGCAGTCCGCCGGCAGCGCCAGCTCATTCCGCACTCGGATCGCGGCGGAAACAGGACCGGTTTCGATCCGCGTGACGTGCGCACTGCCATCGGCCGTTGTGAACGTCTCGTCGTGCCGGGGCGGCTCGTGACTCCAGGCATTGCCGGCCTCGCCCTGGTCGTGGTAGGCGTTCAGCCCGCGATACCACCGGCCGGTCGGCTTGTGCAGGGCGTCCACCGATCCGTCCGGCCGGATGTCCACGCGGAGATACCCGTTCTCAAGCGACCGGCCGTCGGCGTGGGCCAGGTTGGACTGGGCGGCCGGCATCTTTTCTGCAGGACGAAGCACGTAGGCCCGGTACCCCAGTGCGGGCAGGTCGGAGAATGCCGCCTTCAGTCGAAAACGGCGAACGTCAGCATATGTCGGGACGTCCCACATGCTGTCCACGAAGAGCGAATCGTCTGCGGCCTCGATCACCTGGACCGGGCAGGGTTGGCCGTGTCCGTCCACGATCTGCACCGCGGCCGGTGCATCGGCCGCCGGCCATGCCACCTCCACCTCCAGCACCTCGTCTCGCAGTAACGCCAGTGGATTGAACACGAGCACACGAATGTCGCCCGGTTTGCCGCCGCCCAGGTTCGCGCCCACGTGCGCCATGGCGTCCGTGGTGCAGGTGTCGGCCAGGTCCAGGCACTGGCGGTACCGGCATTCCATGTCCAGGCAGACCGAGTCCGGCGCGCAGCCGGCGTTTGCATCATGCGTATGGTTGCCCAGCAGAAACCGCCACGCGCGGTCCAGGGCAACGGCCGGGTACTCACCGCCGAGCACGCGTGACAGCACCGACAGTGGCTCCGCCTCCCCCACCAGCGCGTTCTCGGCCCGGGTGTTGAGCACCTTGAGGTAGGTTCGAGCCGAGATCGTGCATGGCAGCAGGTACGTCCAGAACCCTTCCTTCAGGTTCATCCGGCGTTCGCCGGTCAGCCGAACCGCTTTCGCCGGTTCCAGCGATTCGCGCACCCGCGCCATGAAATCCTCGAGGTTCGACACGCGGATGTCATATCGTCCCTGGAATGCCGCAGCGGCTTGTTCGACGATGTCCGCGTCTTTCGGGTGCAACACGGACACGTCGTGCCCGTGCATGGCCAGGAAGAGCCCCGTAGCGCTGTCCGGCCCTTCGAGTTCGAGCATCGCCTCCAGGGCCGGCATGAGCTTCTCGAAGTCCGCACCCTCGGAGGGGCGGAGCAGTCGGAAGTTGGGCGTCGCCCGCGAACGTCCGTCGGCCACCCGAAACGGCGCTTCGGCCGAGCCCGCCAGCGGATACCGCTTGTCGGTCGGGTCCACGCCGCGCGTCACCGGCCGGAAGACCAGGTAGTACCAGTTGTACCGGGCGAGCCGGGCGAACCGGTGCCCGTAGATCTCCGAACCGTCCGGGCCCTGCCAGATCCACTCGGACGGGCACTCATGCGGGCTGATGCCGCGATAGATGAGCGTGCTGTCCACACCGAAGCCCCGGAAGATCTGCGGCATCTGGCTGGGCTGGCCCCAGTTGTTGGGCGAATACCCGGCCGTCATGCAGCGGGCGCCGAGCGACTCGGCCACCTGCCGCGCCCGCAGGAAGTTCCGGACCAGGGCCTCGCCGCCGACGTTCATCGAGTCGGGCAGGGTGTACCACGGTCCGATGAACAGTCGCCGATCGCGCAGCATCCGCTGCACCTGCTCGCGCCGCTCGGGCCGGGCCTCCAGGTAGTCCTCGACCAGGATCACGTGGGCGTCCAACGTGAACGAGGACACCCGCGGGTCGGCCTCCATGAGGTCGAGCGTGGTGTCCATCATCTCGACCAGATGGCGACGGGTGATCTCAAACGTCTCGCGGAACTCGCGGTCCCAGTGCGTGTTGAAGACAACGTGGATTTCGCGAATGCTGTGCATGGTGGCAGTTCGCCCTACACGGCCAGCTCCACGGTGGCGATTTTCTTCGGGCCGATCCGGAACGAGACGGACGATTCATTGACCGTCACACCGGCGCCGTCCAGGGGAATCTCCTCCAGGGTCAGCAGCCGGGCCGCCTTCACCGCGCGGAACAGCGTCAACGTGGTGTCCTGGGCTTCGTCCGACGGGTTGAACAGACGAACGATCAGCGCATCGCCCTGCTCCGCCTTCTTCACACACGAGAGTTCCACGGTACCCGGCTTGACGGCCAGGAACGATCGAGCGCGCGGCTCCGTGCCCGCGTGCTTGCCGGCCTGCACGATCAGCAGCGGCACGTTGACCCGCTCGGCCTCCTCCACCACTCGGCCCTTCCAATCCACCACATGCGGCACGATTGCATAAGCGATTTCGTGCGTGCCGAGGGCCTGGCTCCGTTCCTGGTCCGGCCGGTGCTCCCAGCGGTACGATACCGTACACATGTTGACCTCGAACGCCCGAACCAGGCTCAGAGCGATGGCCCGGTCTGCGTCTTCCGTCACCTGGTAGCCCCGCACGCCGGCGTGTACGAGGGCCAACCCGTCTTTGCCGTCCGCCACGTGGACGAGCCGCAGCGTGGGATGGCTGGGGGCGATCGTCTGGGAGAACGAGTGCTTCTCGTCGCGATGGATGCCGCGCGACACCACGTCAAAAGCCGTATCCGACGACGACACGGTCGCGTCACAGCCCGTGGGGAACAGCACCTGGAGCAGATGGTGCTTCGCCCGGTTGTCGATCACCGTGCGGATGTCCACCGCCCGGCTCGTTCTCGTGAGCGAGACGTACGAGGCGATGGGCAGCTCCACCGTCTCCGCGCTGCGACGGGTGAAGGAATAATCGTCATTCGCGACCATGCATGCAGGCACGCACAACACCTGCTCGACCTTCAGGGTCGCCCGCAGCGGGCTGTCGTGCATGACGCTCACCCGCAGGCGATCTCCCGTGCTGACCACAACCGAATCTTCCGTCGGCGGTACGCTGGTCCAGGCATGCCCCGCGTCGCCGCGGTCGCGAAAGCGGTTCAGCCCGGCGTACGATCGGCCGCTGAGCTTGTCCGTGACGGTCAGCGTGCCGTCGGCGGCCACCGCCACCTTCAGATGCTCAATCTCCATGCCGGCCGGGCCGGTCAGCAGCGATCGGCAGTATCCGCGACGCGGCGCCTTTCGCACGATCAGCGTGCGATAACCCAGGGGCGGCACGTCCGCCGCCACCAGGTCGACGTCCACGTGCGTGCAGTAGAAGGACGTCGGGGCATCGTACAGGTCGCGGATGACGCGCTCGCCGTTGGGCCGCCGGCGGGTGATGGCGAACTCCACCGGCTCGCCCGTTTGGCCGTCCACGATCTCGAACCCCTCGTAGCCGAACGCGTGGGGAAGGTCGATGGTCGCCTGCACGATTTCCGACCGCGGCCACGGCGAAGGGTTGAACACGACCAGCGGAATCTCCGTGTCGTCCAGCCCGCCCAGGTCGATGCCCCGGATTAAATCGCCCAGGGCGAACTGGGTCAGCCCCTCGCCGATGCGAATCACCTGGTCCAGCCGGTGCATCAGATCCTCTTGCAGGGCGTCCACGCCGGCCCCGGCGATGGTGTCATGGGGGTGACACTTGCACAGTTCCTTCCAGGCCAGGTCCAGCAGCGTTTGCGGGTAGGGCCCCCCTTGCAGCCAGGCCAACGCGGCCAGGGGCTCGGCGTAACGCTGCAGGCGCACTTCCGCAACCGCGTTTTTGCGTTTCTGGGCCGGCCGGGAGAGAATGACGTCACCCAGCATGGTGGTATCCGGGGCCGGTGCGCCCGCGTCGCGCCGCTCGCCGTGGACGGTGGGCAGCTCGACGTGCTCCCGCTCCACCTCCGCCCGGAAGGCCTTCACGAAGTCGGGCAGGTTGGAATGGAAGATGCGCCAGTTCTCCGGGAGCACGGCCTGGGCCTGCTGCACCACCTTGTGGTCCAGCAGGGTCGGCATGGACGTGTCCATCCCGTTCATGAACGAGATGACGGAGCCCGGAAAGACCTTCGTGTTGTCCTCCAGCAGGGCCACGATCAGGTCCTGCACCCGTTCGACCGAGGCGTCCGTCCGCGAGTCGGCCAGGATGGCGTGCTCGCGTGCCCGCTCCTCGTCGCACAGGTGGATGGGCAACTGCCCGGAGGCGTACTCAAAATCCCGCTCCCGCACGCCGCCGCCCTTGAGCAGCGGTCGCATAACGCCGAAATAGAAGTTGTATCGGTTTGCCCGCGAGCAGAACGCCCCCGTGCCGTCCGCCCCCGTCCAGCGGAAGCAGATGCCCGGCGCCTCCCGCTCCGATACGCCGCGATAGAACCAGATCATGTCGATGCCGAACCCGGCATAAATCTGCGGCAACTGCGACGGCTGGCCGAACCCGAACGGCGTGTAGCCCACCTTCATCACGTGGCCGAAATCGCGAGCGATGCGGTGGCCGATGAGCAGGTTGCGCACGATGGACTCGCCGAACACGCACGAGAAGTCCGGGGCCGTGTACCAGGGGCCGATCCAGAGCCGTTTGCCCCGCACGTATTCGCGTAGAACGGGCTCGGCCTCCGGCCGGACGGTGAGGTAATCCTCCAGGGGCAGCGTCTGCGAATCGAGCAGGAACTGGTATTCCGGCACCTGCCGCATGATATTCAGGAGGTTGTCCAGAAACCGCACGGTCAGCATTCGCGTGAACTGGAAGTTCTCCGTCCATTCGCGGTCCAGGTGCGAATTGCAGATGACGTGCAACTCGAAATCCCGTCGGAGCAGGTGCTCCGGGATGTTCATGGTCGTATCGGGCATCGGTGAGACTCGGAATCAGGACCTGCGGAACCTTCTGCCTGCATCTGACGTCAGCCGACCAGCATATCGGCCGCGACGGCCGCTCACAAGCCGTGCGGCTACCGGCTGGTGTCGATGTTGTCCTGCACGCCCGCGGACGCCGGCGGCAGGTTGCGGTACCAGAAGAAGTAGAGTCCGATGAGGCAGCCGAGGAAGAGGACCGCGGTCACCGCGGCGCCCGTCCAGTTCCGGATCAGCAGCAGCATGGGCAGCAGGAACATCGCGATTTGCCAGCCCAGAGCGAAGGGTAGGGCCGCCAGGTCATTGACATGTTCGCGGGTCACGGCCGCCCGCGTTTGCGGCCCGAGCCGGCGTTTGAGGGGACCCCACACGCCGAACGGTCGCGTCGTGCGATAGAAATGCTCGAGGGCCTTGGCGTCGGTGGGTTTGCCCAGGTACGTGCCCAGGATGGAACCGATCAGCCCGATCCCCGCCAGGTAGATGAACCCGGCAAGCTCCTGCGGGAAGCCCTCGTAGAAGAACGTGGTGCGCATGAACACGCCGATCTGCGGGAAGATCCGGTCCAGCACGGCGGCGGTCAGGCCGAACAGCGTGCCCACGACCACGCCGGTCGCGTTGAACCGCCACCAGTAGAACTTCAGCGTCCCGGGCACCAGCAGGCCGGCCCCGAACCCCATGATCAGCCACGCCCAGATGTCGTTGATGCTCTTGGCCCCCAGGGCCATGCCGAATCCGCCGAGCACGACCAGGAGGATGCAGGCATACGTGGCCAGCATCAGTTCGCGGTTGGAGGCGGTCGGACGAAAGTACCGCTGGTAGATGTCTCGGGTGAAGTACGCGGCGCCACCGTTGACGCTGGAATCAAACGTGGACATGGCCGCCGCCACAAAGGCGACGACCATCATGCCGCGGAACCCCATGGGTATGTCAAACAGCAGGACGGAGGGGAGAATCGTCTCCGGATTGATGGCCCCGTCGTGGCTGACCATCACCAGCTTCTCTTTCCACTGCTCGCCCAGGATCGACTGCAGACCGGCCACCAGTTCCGGGGAATGGGCCTCCGGGTGGTGCGCCAGGGCAAAGATCCGTTCGCCCCAGAGAGCCTGTGGGATGTCGCCCAGGTGCGTCTTGATCAGCGCCGCCGACTGCGCCAGGGCGGACTGGTCCGGGAACAGGCTTCCGACCAGGAACACCCCGAGGACGGCGATCCCCATCATCATGGGCCAGCGGAACATGAGCAGCACGGTCCAGAGAAACGAAAGGGTCCCGCATTCCCGCTCGCTCCGGGCGCCGAAGTACTTAGGGTCGCCGCCCAGGCCCATGCCGTGGATCACGTTCTTGACGAGGTAGAAGAAGGCGAACAGAAAGAGAAGCTGGTAGGGTTGGTACTCACCGCCGGGTGGCATGTTCGTGCGCCAGTGCGGCGCCCCGCTCATCCATTGTTCGCTGTGTGTGGCGTTCCATGCCGCGGTGGCCAGCGGCACGTCGCTGGTCGAGATGGCGGTCGTCGCCAGCACGACGACCACGATCACCGCAACCAGGATGATGCCCGACTGAAAGAGGTCCGTGTACACCACGCCGTAGAACCCGGACACCATCGTATACAGCGTGGCCACCCCGATCATGATCACGGCGCAGGTCATCGGCGAGAAAGGGAGGAAATGCGCGAGGAAGATGCCCGTGCCCTTGATCATGTACGCCAGCGCCCCGAACAGCCAGATGAGCACGCTCAGGGCGGACACGATCCGGGCGAACTGGCCCCCGACGCCCTCCCCGAAGCGATACACCATCCATTCGGCCCCCGTCATGCAGTTGGAGCGGCGGTGCCACTTACCCGTCCACAGCATCATGACGGCCATGATCAGCACGGCACCTCCGCGGAACTCGATGAACAGCCCCCGCGGCCCCAGCATGTAAAGAAACGACACGATGAGCATCGTCCCCGTCATGTCCAGGTTGGAGGCCATGCCGGAAACGCCCAGGGCCCACCAGGGCAGCTTCCGGCCTCCCAGGAAGTAATCCTCGAGGCTGGCCGACGCCTTCCGGCTGAGATAGAGACCCAGCAGAACCAGGACCAGCAGGTAGACCGCGATGAATCCGTAATCCAGTGTGTTGAGGACCTGCAAGACGCATCTCCTGCCCGCGCGCGGCGGCCGGACCGTCAAACTCCACAGCGAACCCCGCCGAGCCGCCCCGCTGCTGCCGGGCACCCGGATAAGGCCGTCTCCCCCACGTCGCCTGCCCCCATCCCGCGTCTGTTCGCGGCAAACGATCATACCTGGACGCTCGCCGGCGCACACGCGCAAACCGGCCCGGGCGTGGGCGTGCCCCGCAGGCCGGGGGTTCGTCGGCTGAAGACCGGAGGCGCCAGACCCGATACGGGAAGAAGGGAGGATCGGCCGGACGACCGGCCCCCCACACAACAAGCCGGTCCGACCACAGGACTCGGTCCGGCTCAACGGGTGGTCCGGGGAACTCGCGCGCGCGATCAGGTGGGGAGCACGGGTTGCGGACGGGTGTGGCGCTGGACCATCTCGATGAGAACCCGGCGATCCACGGGTTTGCTCACGTATTCGTTGCAGCCGGCCCGCAGGCAGTGCTCCCGGTCATGGGCCATCGCGTGGGCGGTCAGGGCCACGACGGGGCGGTGATAGCCGCGGGCTCGCAGCAAACGGGTCGCCTCGTAGCCGTCCAGCTCCGGCATTTGCATGTCCATGAGGATCAGGTCAAACGGGCGGCCGGCTTGTTCGGCGGCCAGCGCCTCGGTCACGGCCACTCGGCCGTTCTCCGCCACGGTAACTTCCGCTCCGGCCTTTCGCAGAATCAGGCCGATCAGCTTCTGGTTGTCGGGCCCGTCCTCCGCGAGCAGAATTCGGCACGCGACGGTGGTTCCGGCAACGGGTTCCGGCAGGGACGTCTCCACGGCACGGAGTTTCGTGCGAGCCTGCGGTGCCGATAGAATTCGCACACCGTGCAGCGATCCCGCGGATATGCGAACGCGAAACGTGCTTCCGCGACCCGGTTCGCTCTCGACGACGATCTCGCCGCCCAGCATCCGGGCCAGGCGCCGGCTGATGCTCAGTCCGAGCCCGGTGCCGCCGAACTGGCGCGTGGATGCGGTGTTGACCTGCATGAAGGGCTCGAACAGTCTCCGCTGTTGGTCGGCATCGATCCCGATGCCGGTGTCCGTCACGGCGAACTCGATCGCAGCCGATTGCGAGGTCGCTGCGTCCGACGGCACCTCCAGCAGTCGGCCGATCACCCGGACTTCGCCCACCTCGGTGAACTTCACGGCGTTTCCGACCAGGTTTACCAGGATTTGCCGCACGCGGGTGGGATCGGTCTCGATCCATTCGGGGACCGGACCCTCCCAATCCACGACAAAGCGCAACCCCTTGCCCGCGGCGCGGAACCGCATAAGCGACTCGATCTCGGCGAGAATCTGCGCCGGGGCGCAGCGCAGCCGTTGGACCTCGAACTTGCCGGCCTCAATCTTGGAGAGGTCGAGGATGTCACTGATGATCTGCATCAGGTGCTCGCCGTTGCGGGTCACCGTGTTCATGTGCTCCAGCAGTGCTTCGCGGCCGTAGGTGCAGGTGTGCTCGCAGCCCTCGCGGATCAGGTCCAGGTAGCCCAGGATGGCGGTCATGGGCGTGCGAATTTCGTGGGACATGTTGGCCAGAAACTCGCTCTTGGACCGACTGGCGGCCTCGGCGGCCTCTCGCGCAACCGACAATTCCTCGTTGATTGTCTGGAGGGCCTCTTGCTGGGCCCGGAGTTGGTTCAGGGCCGTTTCGAGCTGCATGGCGCCGGCGCGTTCTCGCTGCAGCGCCTCCCGCAACTGCCGGTGCTTCTCCTCCAGTTGGAGCTCGGCCTGCCGGCGCTCGGTGATGTCTGCGATGAACCCTTCCAGCCAGAGCAGGGCGCCGTCCGGACCCCAAACTCCCTGGCCCTGTTCCCAGACCCACTTCTGCACACCGTCGGCGTTACGGATTCGGTATACCAGACGGAACGGCCGGCGTTCGCGCAACCCAGCCTGCACCTCGTCCCACACGGCTGCCCGATCGTCCGGGTGAATCAGATCGTTGTACGACTGCCGGCGGTTCTGGACCAGGTCGGCCGCCGAGCAGCCGGTCAGGGCGAGGCAGCCCTCGCTGCAGAACTCCATGGTCCAGTCGCCGTCGTTGCGGCAGCGGTAGGCCATGCCGGGCAGGTTGCTCATGAGCGTCGCCATGCGGCGTTCGTTTTCACGCAGAGCGTGTTCCGCCTCGCGCCGCTCGCGATTGGCCACGGCCTGGGCCATCTGGTCGGCCACCTGACCGGCAAACGCGATGTCGTCGGGCAACCAGACACGCGGTTCGCCCCGGGTCTCGTGAGACACCACGCCAACCACGCGTCCGCCCAGGCGGATGGGAGAATCCAGCAGGGACACGATGCCCAGAGGAACCAGGTAGGATCCCGCGAGTTCCGCCGTTCGGGGGTCGGTTCCGGCACCGGAAGCGGCGATGGTGCGATCCGCGACGAGGGCCTGGAAGTAGGCGGGGAAGTCGGTGACCGCCAGCGTTGCGCCACCGGTATGCGTGTGGGCATCGCGTTCATGAAGGTCCCAGCAACGGAGCTGACGATCGTCGTCCTCCAGCAACCACACGCTGGCGCGATCCACCTCCAGGGCCACCGCCGCCAGTTGGGTCACGGCCCGGGCCGCACCGGCCAGGTCGCCCTCCACGATGGCCGGATGAGTGGCCAGCGTGAGCAATATCCCCTGCTGGCCTCGTTGCCGCTCCAGACGGCTCAGCCTTTCCTCTTCCTCCTGTCTGCGGACGCCGATGTCGCGCATGACGCATTGGATGGCCGTCACCGCTCCGTCGCGGATGAGCGGCTTGCCGGTCACCTCGACGTAGAAGGGCTCGCCGCGTGCAGGCTTGTAGAGCACCTCGAGGCTGGCCGACGTGCGATCGATCACGATGTTCTGCATCAGGCGCAGGGCGTGCCGCAGCTCATCCTTGCGTGCAAGGTACCCGCTGATGTGCGTGCCGACGACCTGCTCCGGGGCGTAGCCGGCGAACTCTCGGATGACCGGACTGCAATACAGCACGCTGCCCGTGGCCGATATCGTCAGGACCACGTCCTTCAGGTTTTCCGTGAGGAGGCGGTACTTCTGCTCACTCTCGGCCAGGTCCTCCTGAACCCGGCGGCGTTCCGCCACCTCCTGATGTAACGCCCGATTGGCCTCCACGAGTCCCTCGGTGCGCGTGCTCACGAGTTCGTCCAGGTGCTCCTGGTGCCGGCGCAGCTCGCGCTCCGCCTGGCCGTTCCACCGCTCATAGAGCAGCGTAATGGCAAGCATGACCAGCACCAGCCCCATCAGCGACGACAGGCGGAGGAGACGCGAGCTCCACTCCGGCGATGAGTCTGCAAGAGATGACAAGGTGGCGCCCGCCACGCACATCGCCAGCGCCACTCCCGTCCAGACGACGGCCCAACGCCGGCCGAGCACGCAGACGGCGAGCACCGGCACGCAGACGCACCAACTCAGGACATAGATCGTCTCGCGGCCGGCCAGAAGGCCGGTCAGCATGAGCGCCGCGGCAAGGCAGATCAACAGCCAGTTGCCGGCCAGGACCACAGACCCGGTCCGGCGGAGCAGCAGGGGTGCGGCGCAGACCAACCCGGCCCCCGTCAGCAGCGTCACAGACGCGCCCGTGTTCTGCATGAGGACTGCGTGCAGAAACCCATACACCGTCCCCGCGACGACCAGGGCTAGGGTACCGGCGACAATGACACCGGCGCGACGGCGCATTTGTGGGCCCTCTCCGGCAAGGGAGTCCGGCACGAACCGCTGGATCCATTGCGGAAAGGTCAGATTGGGCGGATGCGTGTCAGGCATACGCGTGCGCTCTCACCCCGGGTTGCCGAAGTTGCATCAAAATGTCGTAGTCCGTTTGTGTCTGCAGAATCAGCGCGGCTTCACGACTCGGTCCCTGGCAACCGCGGCCGTCACCACGCGACGACGAGCGCCGCGGCGGAGGCCCGTGAGGACCTCAGTCTGTGGCAAAGCGTTGTCACTCCAAGCCGGCGTCCATGCGACGAACCGACCCGACCGCATCCCTGGATGTGTATCGACGGTTTCGGACGGGCAGGTCAGCACCCGTCCGGGCAACCCGTCAAGGTTTATCGGAACGTCGGGGGCCCCCACTGCTGCAGGCCGTATCGCACGCCGGATGGCACCCGTGGATGGTCCGTGGATGGAGGGCACCGTGGCGACCGGGAACGACCGGTGCAGACCGACGACCGGCCCGGAAGACGCCTTCGTCGTCCCCCCAACCGACCCGGACAGGTCCGCCGTCAAAACCCGGCCATGGCGCGTTGAACGCGCCGGATCAGTAACTGGGGTTTGTCACCACGCCCTCGTCACTCAGCAGAACATGCAGACTGGGGTCGGCCAGCACGTCGGCGACGGACATCTCTACGCCGTCCACTTCCATCATCCCGCGGACGAGCCGGATGCCGTGGCTGTAGTCCACGTACGAGATGGTGTGGCCCAGGTAGAGCGGCTGGATGGGCGTCCCGTTGAGCTGGTGCCAGCCGTAGATGGCCACCTTGCCGGGGTTCGCGGCCAGAAGAGGCGTGATCACCACGTCCTTCTTGATGCCGCCCACCAGCAGGCCGAGCGGCTGGCCGGCCCGTTGCTCCTCCACCCGCTCGTGGTGGCGGTAGTACGTGGTCAGGCGTGTGATGTCGGTGGTGGTCGGACTGATCGGCGACGGAGCGAGTTTGACCGCGGCCTGCGTGTAGATGTCGTTCACCATCTTTCGCGTGGGCAGCAGGCAGCCCATCGCATCGGCGATCGGCTGGGCAATCAACGGCGTCATGGGCATGCGGACGAAATCGCGGTCCAACCCGACCGTCAGGTAGTCGGGCGCGACGTAATACGTCGCCTGCCGCACGGTGCCCCCGATGAGGGCGCTCACGTGGATCGGCACGAATGTTCGCAGGAAGCCCGGCACGTTGCCGCCGGTGATTTCCGCCAGAATCCGCTGCTCGCGAGCGGTCTGGGTCAGGCCCGCCACCTCCGCCACAAGACGACGCCCCCCTGCCGCCTGGGCCGGCCGAGCCGGAAACGGTCCGGACGTCAACGCAATCTGCATCGCGGCGAAGTCGCCCAGGTCCACATCGTCGTCGCCGTCCGCACCGAACGCGGCCAGACAGAGGGCCGGACACGCGGCGGGTGCGGCATCCGGCCCGCCCAGACAGCCCACCAGCGACGCCAGGTCGTCCGCGTCCACGTCGCCGTCCGCGTCGTAGTCGCACCCGGCAACGGACTCGCATTCGTCCGGAAGGCCGTTTGCGTTGCAGTCTTCGCTGCCGCCGCCGGCCACGTCCTGATCGTCCGGAATGCCGTTCCCGTTGCAGTCGGGCGCCTCGACGCGCACGTTGTCATAGATGACGAAGTTGTCTTCGGCCGGGTTCGCGATGGACGCAAACGTGTCCATGTAGCCGAGCATCAGGTTCGTGGCGCTTGCGGATTCATCAACCCGGATGGCGATCAGCCGGCCGTTCAGCCGCCATTCGACCACCCCGTCGGCGTACCGGATGAGCACCTCCACCCAGTGCTTGCCGGGGGCGCCGGCCGTTTCGTAGGTCGGGCTGGGAAACAGGTACTGGAAGAACACGTCGGTATGATTGGCGCTGACGGCCGCCAAGGTGGACGCGGCCACGGACAGCAGCGTTCCACCGCGGTACGCGCGGTAGTCGATGGAGTCTCCACCCTCGCCGCTGACCGCGAACCACAGCCCGTCGCCGGCGGCGTTGTCCGCCCAGACCACGCGGTCGCCCGCATGACGGAGTCCGGCCGTCGCGAACTCTGTGGACCCGGTCCCGCCGCCGGCGCCGCCGTTGTAGTTGAGCCACATGTCGAAGGAAAGCGTTCGCGGTCCGGGGAAGGACTGGCCGACCGGGTATGCGCTCACGGCGTCCTTCGCGGGATTCGCGTCGTTGTTATTCACGGTGAAATGCAGCCCGACCGTGGTGCCGGACGAGTTCGGGGCCGGGATGATCCCACGCACGCTGTAGTCGTACGCGAAATCAGCGGTATAGTCTCCGCCCGCGGAAAAAAGCGTCCAGTTGGGTCCGGAGGTGCCCGCGTCAAAGTTGTCCGAGAACACGGTCACCTGCCCGACCGCCGGCGCGCTCGCCAGCATCACGCTGACCAGCCCGAGTGACGCCGCTCGCATCCGCCGCCAATTGGATGATCTCATCTGCCTTTCGCCTCCGACGCTCTCGGTCGCCTTGTCGATCCGCAATCCGTGCGAGTCTGATCCTTCCACTGCGGATACACCCCTGCCTTGCCGATCCAGGGCCGGGGCCGCGCAGGGCTTGCCCGAGCACCCGGTCGCCAACAACGGCACACCACACACCACTACGATCAGAGCGGCGTGCAGTGCCCTGGCGACCGCCGCCTGCATCCCGCGTACTGAACTGGTCATCGCTCCCTTGACACCCTGCAAATCGTTCAGGGCCCGCTGCCCTCCAACACGGTGACAAATGCCACCAGGTCCTCCAGGTCGATCATCGCATCCAGCCCGACCATGTTTCCCGGCGAGCACCATCCTGTGCCGGCCTGACCGAAGCAGGACTGAAACGCCGCGAAGTCCTTCAGGTCCACGTCCAGATCGCCGTCAAAATCGCCGTCTCCATGAGGTACGCAGGAATCGCCGACCTCGTCGCACCACTCCCCCGCGTCACACGGATACTCA
>Ga0334888_1002760_pt1 | contig 18548 bp, 17 predicted proteins | sample GraSluR1_MG_FD_207227 | JGI IMG/M metagenome (GOLD analysis project Ga0334888, IMG submission 207227) | Sludge microbial communities from methane-producing bioreactor in Wageningen University, Netherlands - Granular Sludge_3_08-R1 | ecosystem: Engineered > Bioreactor > Anaerobic > Unclassified ...
ATTACGCTTACGTTGCGTTTGCCGCGATCTGGGGATTTCTCCTTTTTCAGGAGGCGCCAAACCTGAAAGCGACAATAGGCGTCGTCTTGGTTGTGTGCGCCGGCATCTTGGCCGTTCGAGGAAAGGAGGCGTCCGGCGCCTCCGAGCAAGGCTCGGCTGTCGACGTTTGAAATCGGCTCCGCAGCCCGCTCATTACCGTCGGTCTTGGCCGGGAAGGCGCTGATTGCCGCATTGTTCGTCGTCGGATTCAACGCCGCGCGCATCAGGCTTCGCTGTTGTCCGCGATATGTCGATGGTCGTTCCAGCATCGCTCCGGTTCATGCAGGCGAAACCAAAAGTCGGGCCTTCGACGATGAAGCAGTCTCGCAGTACGCCCAGCGGACGGGAATCGAGTTCCAGAGCGCGGGCCAGGCGCTTCTCCATGGTACGGAGCTGCACCTCCGACTCTCTCGGCTGTCAGGTTCAATCCGTACCGCTCGGCCCAGAAGGGGTGGACGGTGATGCCTTGGACGACCGCGCACAGCTCGCCGATGGCCGTAGGGAAAGAATCGAAAAGGTCCGCGCGCGCCCCTGGCCTGCTGATAGGCCCTTGAGTCGCGAAAAACGACAAGTCGTTCATAGGTTTCCTCCTTCGGAGAGCGGCGCACATCGCTTCGAACGCCGCAACATTCGACGGAGCGCGTCGATTCCGCAGCATCAGCGAACGAGGATCGGTTCCAGTCCGACGGCATGTAGTGTAAGTTGTCCAGACCTGAGGGGGGGGGGGCAGACCTCGTCATGTTTTGACAACAAAGAGCAAGCTCTCTGAAGGTTTAAAATGTGTGGTAATATTTGTGTATGAGATTCGAACAGGGAAGCTTTGACGAGTTTACAGAGGTAGCGAGAGAGGTCTGTTGTGTGTGTAGAACTCCTCCGTTCGTGAATGATTGGGTTGTTCAGGCTTTATGAAAAAGGAGAGATATTTCTGGAGCAAATTCTTTCATGTCGGATAATAAGGTAAATATGATGAATTTGTATCTTATTGGCTCTGGGTTTACAAAAGCTGTCTTTTCAAAGTCGCCTTTGAATAATGAATTACTCAAGGCTTTAGTCTCCGATAGACCTGACTGTGCTGCTCAATGGCTTATTGATAAGTACACGACGAATGATGTCGAAATTGCCTTAACAAGGCTTGATATAGATATTAGGGCATATAGTGAAGAAAATGCAGAAATAATGTCGGAATTAAAAGGTCTTCGCCGTGGCATCGAGAGAGATATTGGAAATTTCTTTTCTTTTTTCAGGGCAACGCCAGAGCTTTTGGAAGAAAAAGTTTGGCTCAAGGAATTTCTTCAATTTGTTGCATCAAATGGAAATGTGGCTGTTAGCTTGAATTACGATAGTGTTTTTGAAGGAGCTTTGGATTGCATAGGATGTTGGTCTCCCAAAGGAGGGTACGGGCCGTTTCAACACGGTCTTATCGAGGATTCGGAATACGCTGAAAGCCCAATCGCTGTTCTGAAGATGCATGGTTCCACTACATTTAAAATTGCAGAACATGCTAATGCCCCACATTTGCGAGCCGTTAACTTTCTTTTTGATGAGTACTTTTTCCCAGTGTCTGCAAAAAACAAACATTTTGGCTATGGACTTGGAAAAGGAGAAACATACCTCATCGCACCTAGTTTTGTGAAAATTCCTACCGTGGAAATGTCATATTGTATGATAGATGCTCTGAAGGCCGCATCTGAATCTCGAAATTTAATAGTTGTCGGTTGCGGCCTACGCCCAGAAGATTCTTTCTTGACAATTCTACTTACTCATTTCTTGCGCCAGCGAGATTGGCAAAAGCGAAAAATAATTATTGTGGATCCTTATGCTGATAAAATAGCATCAAGAATAAAGGAATATTGGGGAGTCGATGTCGATAAATGCATTGTGTCAATAGAAGAGGGGATAGAGGAATCAATTAAGCAGCTTCAAGATGCTATCGGATAGATATTCGCATGGCTAAAAAACTCAACGTCCCATAGTAGAGAGTTCCTCATTCCATAGGTATCGAAAGCAGACATGCATTTTTCTTTTTAGGAGCTTGCCTAACTTTGATGAACCATGGCTGACCAATAGGATGTTGTGCATTTGTCGCAATGATCAACATAGGCCAGGCTGTGTTCATATTAAGTTCGACAGGCTCGTATCGGAGTGGTATTCGTCGGATGTCAGCTAGCGGTTGTTCTCGTACGGACAACGTAAAAAGCCGCACCGAACAGCTTTTCGTTAACTAGAGAGCAATGGAATGCGGCAAGTTAGAAACCGAAGAATTCGGGACATTCCATCCTGCCTGCTTGTCGAGGCCTTCTGGGGGTAAATATGAGCAAGGAATCCCAAATTGATGTACCGGACTCTATACGTCCCTTTTTAAACAGAATTGCGGAGCGCTTATGGACTGGCCACGCTGCCGTCATGGTTGGCGCGGGTTTCAGCAAGAACGCAGACCCTGGATTCCCTGATTGGAACCAATTAGGCGACCTCTTGTATCAGCAAGTGCATGGGATAGACTCTGATCCGGCCAAACAGAAATACCTGACTGTCCTGAGTCTGGCCGAAGAGGTGCAGGCAGTCGCAGGTCGGCCTGCGTTGGAGAATTTGCTGCGATCCAATATCCCTGATCTTACTATAGAGCCTTCCGACCTCCATGTGCAGCTTCTTGAGTTGCCGTGGGCGGATGTGTTCACGACAAATTATGATACGCTGCTTGAACGAGCCAGCGCAAAAGTAGTAACCAGGAGATATGAACCGGTTGCTAATCCTGAGGATATTCCTTATGCATGCAAGCCCAGAATAGTAAAGCTTCACGGCAGTTTTCGCTCTACGCGCCCCATTATCATCACAGGGGAGGATTTTCGGCGGTATCCGCATGACAACGCCCCTTTTGTCAATACTGTTCAGCAGTCTCTTTTGGAGAACACCTTTTGTTTGATCGGATTTTCCGGAGATGATCCGAACTTTCTTCAATGGATTGGATGGATTCGCGACAATCTTGGCGAAGGTAAAACGCAAAAAATCTATCTTATCGGAGCGTTCGATCTCTCCGTCTCCAAGCTGCAACTGCTGGCACAACGAGGAATTATCCTCGTTGACATGTCCTGTTGCGCTGGAATCGAAAAGCAAGATCATAAACGTGCTTTAAGGGAATTCTTTGAGTTCATGCGGTCGAAAAAACCGGAAGGGCTGGATTGGCCCTACACTCCTCAAACACTGTTTCCCGCTCAAAGTGCGGATCGTATCGAAGAGATTAAGAAAATTGCAGAAGAATGGCGGAAACAGCGCCAAACTTATCCAGGATGGTTGATTCTACCGTATGGTAATCGCGATACTCTATGGACATCTACACAGGCTTGGCTCAATTATCTCCCGGATACGGATCAATCGCCCCCGGGGTTGGATATCCGATACGCTTTCGAGCTGATTTGGAGGATTGAACGATGCTTGCTACCCGTTCTTTCCGATGTTTCTGATTTTTGCGAAAGAGTTCTCGATAAATACTGGCCCTTTCACATAGGCAATCCTTCCAAAAACTGTATGTTCCGATTTTCGGACGAGAAGCTCTATGCCTTGCCATGGAATGACATACGGCAAGCGTGGGTTGCTCTCGCGCTTGCCATGCTACGATTCTATCGTGAGGAGGGAAACCTCGACAAATGGCAGGAAACAGAAAATCGAATCGGGACTCTTTCTGAACATCTTTCGGCGGAACAAAAAGAGTTTTTCAATTACGAAGGTGTTCTCTTCAGCCTTTTTACCTTGGATTTGCCAAATGTCAAAGAGCGCCTCGCAAACTGGCAACCAAACGAGTCGCAGCCCTATTGGAGAGCGAAGCGGGCTGCTGTACTCGCCGAGATTGGTTTGCTGAATGAGGCGGAATCTCTTTCTCGGAATGCTCTTGATAACATCAGGAAAAAAAACAAGCAAAAAATAGGCGTGCCAGATATTACTCTGTTTTCTCAGGAGAGTAACGCAACGCTTTTGGAAGAATACATCCGAAATGCCGCTTCCCTTCAGAGAGGTGAATTGAGTGAGTTTCAGGAAAAAAAGAGGGGTTTCAATTCCCGTTGGGACGAATTAAAAGGTTATAAATATGACCCATGGAACGAATTAAAGCTATACGAGCTGATTCTGAGCAATCCCCCTGTCGACAGAAAGAATACCACGGAAAAACAAGAATTCGATATCGGCCGGGTTACTCGAACGCACCACTTTGGCGGTGTTGATCAAGAGTTGCTCAGCGCCTATTCTTTCCTACGCTTCTGCGAAGAGGTTGGCCTGCCATTTCGAGTGGGCAATTATACACTGGCGATAAAAACCGCAGCGGGGAGCTTGCAACGCATTTCACGGTATTCTTCTTTTTGGGCGGCCGCTACGCTTGCCCGGCTGGGGGACGCGAAGGTCGTTGACAACCTGTTCAGCCGTGAATCCGTTTACAAGTTTGCTGCTGATGAAGCGGATCGACTCGTTCAAAACTATCTGGATGCGCTCGATAAATGTTGGGATGATATATGCTCGGGAGATGCTTTCAAAAAAAACAACTACGGCGTTCGCCTCGCTCAGACCTTGCCCGAAGTTATTTCGAGGCTTTGCTGTAGATGTTCGAATGAGATGAAAGCTCGCCTCCTTGCTTTTGTTGCTGCAATTTATGGTTCTCCTGAAAAGAGAAATTACCGCAATGTGGGGAATCTGGTCAGGCGGCTGATTAGTTCGATGTCACAAACAGAGCGATACGCCCTTATTCCCGACTTACTGAAAATACCCTTTCCTGAAGGTCTCAACTTAATCATCAAGGATGATTTCTTGAATCCTCTTCTGCTGCTTGGGTTCAATAAAAAGCTTGAGTGCAGTGTGCTGACCTTAATAATTCAGCCGAGATTGATAGACGAATTATTACAACACGCTGCATTGGATAATCCTGACCGAAGACGCTGGTCGGTTTCTTCTCTGGCAACTCTTTTTAATTTACAATTGCTCGATGCCGAGCAAAACAAGAAATTCGCATCGGCCATCTGGCGCATAACCGATCAATACGGCCTGCCGGGCGAGACGGATTTTTACAAATTTGCATTTCTACGTCTTCCACATCCCGAGACCATCAATCCTTCGGAGCTTTTCAAGAACTACGTCGCGACCGCTCAATTCCCGATCCATAAAACCGAGCGAGAAGCGGGCATTGCCATAACGGGAGGAAATATCCCCCTCGTGTTCGAAATTCTAGGTGCCAATGGTAACGAAGAAAGCTTCTGGACAGCGGAAGATGCTATAGGAATTTTGAAACGTCTGCTCACATGGTGGGACGCCGACAAGGATATGCTGAATGAAAAAGCGAGGGAGTCTGCTTGGGGTGTTTCGATCCCAGAGGAATTCCAGGCGAGATTCGCGTGTATTGTCGAACTGCTCGCCAAGGTTGTTGGCCCGAAGCTCAGCTCCGATTCTCCTGACGACATAAAATCTGATCTCGGTCGACTCCTAAAAGAAATGCGGGAGCGGAATCTGCAAACCTTAAGAGCTGAAGCCGCGTGCCTTCATCTGTACCCTGAGCAAGAGGTCGATATCTATGATCGAATCAATGAATCGTTGATCTCGAATAGGGAAAAAGCCGAGGAAGACGGCCTTGAAGCAATCGCTAAAATTATTCTTCGTGACACTGAAACCGAGAGTAGTTCAGTGGAACATGATCCGATTTTTATGCTCAGTCAATACCTCACTTGGCGTTCCACGCATTCTATAACTAAAGCAATGTCAATTGTTATTCGAATTTTAAAAAATAATCCCGCAAACTTTTCGACTAACCTAGAGGTTGGAGCATTAAATCAACTCAATCGACTACTTTCTGAAGCAGGGTATAGCACTGTCAACTCAACTTTGCTTTTCAACGAAAAAGTGGAAATACGCCGCGTCGCAGCTTTTCTGGCGGCGACACTATGGAAATATTACATATCCGATGGCTCGCCTGTTCCAAGTGTCATCGAAAAATGGCGTGATGTATGTTTATCTCCTGAGGAGTTTGCGGAGATTCGAAATGCATGGGTAGATTGCGAGGAAAATTAAGGATCGTCCTTGCGTGCGGTGATCGTTTTTGATGAATAACTCAGTCGGTCGGACGAAAACGCGGGCGAGCTGATTGAAGAAGAAATGGAGGCCGAATAATGATCGCCAACCGGACTGCGGGCTATCTTGTCGACCTTGTGAACGGGCTTCGGAAATGGTCGAAAGAAACCGAGTGGATAGAGTTCAAGTACAATCGGGCCGTCCCCGAGGAGATCGGTGAATATATCTCCGCGCTGGCCAACTCCGCAGCCCTGACGGGCAGGACGAACGCGTTCATGGTTTGGGGCGTCGACGATGCGACGCATGGAATTATCGGTACCGATTTCGACCCGACTTTCGTAAAGAAGGGCGGAGAAGAGCTGGAGAACTGGCTGCTGCGCCTGATGACGCCGAAGATAGATTTCCGATTCCATTCGATGACGATCGAGGGAAAACCCCTTGTTTTGCTGGAGATCGGCGCAGCCTTCCGCCAACCGGTGCGCTTTATGAATCAGGAATTCATCCGCGTGGGCTCGTACAAGAAAAATCTGAAGGAGTTTCCGGAGAAGGAGCGTGCTCTATGGCGCGTCTTCGACGCGACACCCTTCGAGCGCGCCGTAGCTGTGGAGAACGCGAGCACGGAAGAGGTCCTCTCTCTTCTCGACTACCCGTCGTACTTCGACTTGCTGGAGCTTCCCCTTCCGGACGGCCACGCGGTGATTCTCGAAGCCCTCGCTCGGGACGAGCTGATTTGCCCGTGTGAAACAGGAGGATGGAACATCACGAATCTCGGAGCCGTTCTGTTCGCGAAAAAGCTCGATTCATTTCCCCGACTCAAGCGGAAAGCCGTGCGGGTGATCCACTATAAGGGGAGCGGAAAGCTGGAGCCCCTCCGGGAGCAGGCGGGCAACAAAGGGTACGCCGCCGGCTTCGAAGGATTGATTGGTTTCATCATGGCGCTGGTTCCGAAGAACGAGGTCATCGGCCAGGCTTTGCGGCGAGAGGTTCCCATGTTTCCGGAGCTTGCCGTTCGCGAACTGGTGGTCAATGCGCTGATACATCAGGATTTTTCCGTGAGCGGGTCCGGTCCGATGGTCGAGATTTTCTCGGATCGGATGGAGATTACCAACCCCGGAGAACCCCTTGTGGATACGCTCCGTTTCGTCGACGCTCCGCCGACCTCGCGCAACGAATCGCTTGCTTCTCTGATGCGCCGCTTCCGCATCTGCGAGGAGAGAGGCAGCGGCATAGACAAGGTGGTGGCGCAAGTTGAACTCTACCAGCTTCCTGCACCTGTTTTCGAAGTTGCGCAAGGGTTCACCCGGGCTGTGCTCTTCGCGCATCGTCCGTTGAACGAGATGGACAAAACGGACCGCGTGAGAGCGTGTTATCTGCACGCCTGTCTGAAACGAGTAATGCGCGACTATCTCACCAACGCCTCCCTCCGGGAGCGTTTCGGTGTGGAGGAGAAGAACATGGCGGCCGTTTCGAGGTATATCGGCGAGGCCGTGGACGAAGGGGTAATCAAGCCTTATGATGAAAAGGCTGCGAAAAAGTTCATGAAGTACGTCCCCTTCTGGGCGTAAATTCATCTTCCTTTAATTGATGGCTGTTTGAGAGATTCGATCAATCGGTACGGTGCGGATATCGTAAAGCATTGCGGGGAGAAGACTTGCAAGCATGGTTTTTATTTGATGGGTATTTGATGGAGGACGGTCGTTCGGGTTGTCCCACCTATGCGGCGCCCGTTCGGCGCTTCGACGCACTGGATTCGACTGTGAAAGAAGCGGGGCGTCGCTGAGGTAAAAAAATTGTATTCAGGAGGAATGCGTGGTGAACGAATCAATCAAGATCGAGTGCATAGCGGGTTTCGCCGTCATTACGAAAGACCCTGCGGCGAGCGCCTCCCTCTATCGGGATGCGCTCGGCCTGCCGTTGGAGAATCATGACGACTATTTTTTCATGGATGGATTTCCGGGGGCCAAGCATTTCGGGGTATGGCCTCTCGCGATGGCGGCGCAGTCGTGTTTCGGGCGGGACGAGTGGCCGGAGGATATACCCGAGCCGACGGCGACGATGGAGTTCGAGCTGGCCGATGTCGCCGCCGTCGAAGCGGCGGTTCGGGAGATGAAGGAGCAGGGGCGGGAATTCGTTCACGAGGCGCGGACGGAACCGTGGGGGCAGACCGTCGCGCGGTTCATCAGCCCCGAAGGGGTGTTGATCGGCTTGAGCTACGCCCCGTGGCTTCACGAGTAGGCGCTGAAAGCAATGAATCGCCCCCTTTGATGAAACGAGGACGAAAAGTCGTGAGCATGCAGCCCGAGATCAAAAAAATCACGGAGGCCAACAGAGACGCCTGGAACGAGGTCATGCCCAGGCATAGGGAAACGGCGGGGGAACGATGGGACAAGGCGTTCATGCAGGCGGGCTTCGTCTGCATGAGGGAGCACGAGCTTGAATTGCTCGGGAGAACGGAACTCGAAGGGAAGGCGGCGGCGCATCTGTGCTGCAATAACGGCGTCGAGCTGCTCTCTTTGAAGAACCTGGGCGCCGGCGAGTGCGTCGGGTTCGATATTTCCGACGCAGCGATCCGGGAAGCCCGCGAGCGCGCCGAGCGATGCCGGATTGATTGCCGATTTGTCCGGTCGGACGTCTACGAAATCGGGCCGGAGTACGAAAACCGTTTCGACCTTGTCTATATCAGCGCCGGGGGGCTCGGATGGATGCCCGACCTGAAGCTCTTTTTCGCAAAGGCGGCGGCTATGTTGAAAGACGGCGGGCGGATATTCATCCACGAAATCCATCCGTTCTCCGAGACGCTGCCGTTCGACGACGCCGAAGACGCCGACGTGCTGCGGATCGTCGGACCCTATTTCAAAGACGGACCCTACGTCGAGTACGGAGGCCTGGACTACGTGGGCGGAGCGAGCTACAGCTCGGCCAAGCCGCAGTACTGGTTCGTCCACACCATAGCCGACATCCTGACCGGGCTGATCGGGAACCGCCTCGAGATAGAGCATTTCTCCGAATATGAATTCGACGTTTCCGCAGGGCATGCGCGGGTCGAACGCGCCCGCGCCGGAGTCCCGTTGAGCTATATCGCGATAGGGAGGAAGCGGGGCGGCGCTTTGCCTTCGGGGGCAACGGAGCGCGCGGGATGAACCGTAGACGCGATCACCGAGAGAAACGGAGGTAAAAAAAGGGTCTGAAACGTGGGACAGTACGGGCAGCGGTGGTGCAGGCGGGGTCCGTGGTCATGGACAAGGAAGGAACTCCGGAGAAAACCGAAAAGTTCGCGATCGAAGCCTCGGAGAAAGGAGCGAAGATCGTTCTCTTTTCGGAGGCGTTCATTCCGTGCTCTCCGCGGGGCCTCTCATTCGGCGCCGTCGTGGGCAATCGCACGCCGGGAGGGCGGAAGGACTATGCGCTGTATTACGCCAACTCCATCGACGTCCCCGGGCCGGAGACTCCATATGGCGTCATGAGCGGTCTCATCTGCTGGGAGAACTACATGCCGCTTGCGCGGGCAGCCGTCTACGGGCGGAATCCCTCGATCTACCTCGCGCCCACGGCGGACCAGCGCGACGGGTGGCAGTGCTCCATGCGCCGTATCGCTCCGGAAGGGTGCTGTTTCGTGCTTTCGTGCAACCAGTTCGCCACCAAGGATATGTACCCGTCCGACCTCGCCTGTTTCTCCGACCTCGAACAGCAGCCGGAGGTGGTGAGCAGAGGAGGGAGCGCGATTATCGATCCTCTCGGGAACTATGTCGCCGATCCGCTCTGGGACAAGGAGGGGATTCTCGTCGCCGACCTCGACATGGGAGCCGTCGTCGAGGCCAGGTACGATTTCGACGTGATGGGGCACTATGCCCGGCCGGACGTCTTCACGCTGCTGATCGACAAGGAGCCGAGGAGCGGGGTGGAGTTTTCCGGAGACGCGGGCGGTTGGGAGGAGGACGATTCATGTCGGGGGTGAGAGATCGGTAGGGGGGCTTTGGGCTGCGACTCGTCTGCTTGGCGAGACGGCGAGGGATAGCCGGAGGGTGGCTTGAACACCGTTGTTCTGTGTTTTCCGCACGACACGACAGGCTGTCGAAAAATTTAATGTTGTAGTTTTAGGGCAGAATATGGTGCTTGACAAAACCGCCTTTATAGTGGAGATTTGTATGAGTGTTCGTGCTGAAAAAATGGATTCATGGAGACCAAGGGCCGGATATTCATTGAATGCGCAATCTTGAAGGTAGATGGACTGTCTGGTGTATAGGAAGCAGCGTGAGAGACGGTGGCAAAAGAGCCGACCCTACAAAGCTAGCCTCTTATCGCGTTTCCCGGTGTTTTTGCGCCACCGATTTGCTCGAAGACGGCTATGAGATTTTCACCATGCAGAAACTCGCGGTCCATAACGACGGGAAGACGACCATGACCTACGCCCATATTCTGAATCGTTGACCGCCTGGGGGCAGCAGCTTGGTCGGTGTGCTTGTACACAAAGGGGCTTATACCGATCTGCAAAGAAAGCGCGATCAATCCGCTAGTTGGCCGTAATCCGCGACCCGAAAAAAGGAGATGCACTGATCCCCCGGAATCCCAGGGTGTTAGGAGGATCGCCCTAAACATTGATGGATACACTAGGAGGTGAAAAAAGTGAACAGTACGGACATTGAGAATGCTTTATCTAAAAACGCCAACGATTTTATTGCAAGAGCGGTTGAGGCCTATAACAACAGAGACAATAAGGCTGCGGTAATAAATCTTTGGAGCGGAGTGTTGTTGTTGTTAAAGATATGGATTTTCCGCAAACAGCCTTCGTTAATATATTCAAGATGGGAGGATATCGTGAAGTTTGAGGACGGGGAACTGGTTTTTTCGCCGTTCGTTGCTGATGGGAGTTATCAGACTGTTGATTACAACGCTATTAAATCAAGATTTCGTTTTCTTGGCAATTCAAATTCATTGCTTTTTAATAATGACACGATTCTTAAAGACATACAAAATAAGAGAAACCGAATCGAACACTTCGTTCACGATATTCCGGAACGAGAAATTACAACGGTATTTGTCAAAGTACTGCCTTTCATAAATGATTTTATTGAGCAAGAACTGAATGAAAAAGCGAATGATTTCTTAGAATGCTGGGATGATTTTTTGCAAATCGACGAACTTTTCAGACATAGATTGAAAATAATGGAGGATTTCATTGAAGAGATTAGTCCATCAGTTCGGGAGATCCGTCACGGCGGAGTAGAATTGGTGAAAGTGGATTGCCCTAACTGTGGGCGGGGGAAGCTCATTAATTCCGAAGAGAACACACTCTACTGTAGAGCATGCGAATATAGAACAACGTATATCGAATGCAATAGATGCTCGCGTGTTTACCCTGAAGATGATATTGACATTTTTATTGAGAAGACCGGCATATGCAGTGAATGCTTTGAGGAGATTTGTAAAAATAGTGATTGAAGGATATCGAACAAAGAACTGAACCGGACTTCGCGGGGCGAGTCCGCTCGCCGGTTGGCTCAATCCTTGGGCATGAGGAATAGAGGGAGTCGGAATTGACAGGACATAAACGAGGACAGTATTCGGCAGCCCCATCGGCACTGGGCTATTTCTATCAGTGTCGATTTGCGTTGCTTGAAGCATTGCGTCGCCTGCCTGAAGGGGAACGGGTCTGCATCAGTATCGAGACCCTTGACGACGTGGTATTCGAGACACAAGGCTCTGCCGTGGATGTTCTGCAAACCAAGCATCATATCAATGACCATGCCACTCTCACTGATGCATCCCCGGACCTGTGGAAGACGCTACGGATATGGATCGAGGGTCAAGCCGACGAAACCATTCCCAAGGATGCTCAATTCTTCATGGTGACCACAGCCCTTTGTCCCGAAGGGACAGCAGCTGGATATCTTCGTCCAGAGGGCAGAGACGAAAAGAAGGCACTTGAGCGACTGGCGTCCACGGCCTCAACATCGACCAGCGGGACGAACGCTTCGGCGTACCAAGCCTTCGCCTCGCTTGATAGCAGTGGGCGCTCGCGCCTCATGAATGCTGTGATGGTCCTGGATGGTTCACCTTCCATCGGGAACCTTGATGACAGGCTTCGGCAAGCGGTGTTCTTCGCTGTCGAGCGACAATTCCTCGACTCGTATATACAGCGCCTAGAGGGGTGGTGGTATCGGCGCGTTGTAGGACATCTAAGCGACAGCACCGCCGCCCCGATTCTTGGAGAGGAGCTTGAGGCCGAGGCGAGCCGGATTCGTGCTCAGATTGGAGAGGACCGCTTGCCAATTGATGACGATATAATGCGAGCGACGGTCGATGCCAGTGGGTATATGGATAGACCTTTCGTGGAGCAACTCAATTTAATCGGAGTGAACCAGAACCGGATGCTCCATGCCATCAGGAGTTACTATCGGGCCTTTGAGCAGCGTTCTCGCTGGATGCGCGAAGATCTCCTCTATGTGGGTGAACTTGGCCGCTATGAAGAGCGGTTGGTCGAAGAATGGGATCTACTTTTCCAGCAGATGCGCGACGACCTTGGGGATGCTGCCGCCGAAGAGGAGATGACCCGTGCGGCCCAGAACCTCTACAAGTGGGTTGAGACAGGCGCACACCATCTTATACGACCTACCGTTACGGAGCCTGCCATCGCCCGCGGCACCTACCAGATCCTAGCGGATGACCTGCGGGTCGGGTGGCACGCTGAATTCCACGATCGCCTGCAGGGCCTCCTATCCGATGCGGAGGTGAGCCCATGAAAGCCTGGACTGATCGAACGCGAGAAGAAGCGCATCTGCTGAATCCTCCTTTTTGTTGCATTACTATCACTTGCGCTTGCGCTGGCTTCACCGAATTGAGTGGCAAGCCGCTGCCATTCGCTTTGGCGTTCATGGTTCTGCCAATCGTTTTGCATAAACACACCCGTGAATCTCTGCCTCGCACAACACGGACCTCTGTTCCAGCTTGGCTGCAGGAGCATGCTGAAGTGCGCATAGGCTTCCACAAACGTCTCATGGCCCTCAAGCCCCATACTATAGAGGGCATACGCTATGGGTTCGTCTTTGACTGGATGGCTATGGGAGACTCAGGGCAAATTCGGTGTGTAGTCACCAGCATTCAAATCAAACGCGCCATCCGGTCGCTTGATGGTGATGCACAGGAATGTGTGTCGCGCTCACGCTTGCTGGGAAAGTGGTTTGGTGCCAGCACATCAACAGAAACATTAATGGCACTTTGGGGGATTCGCCCATGAGCTTCCAGATCAAAGATATTGTCCTCTACGCACACAATGGCGAAATGCGACGTCTCAAGTTCGAACCGGGACAGCTCAACATCATTACGGGTTCCTCTAAGACAGGAAAGACGGCATTAATATCAGTTCTTGAGTATTGCTTCGGTTCAACCGAGTGCCATATCCCCGCTGGAATCATGCGTCGTGCAGTCGCTTGGGCAGGAGTGAGACTGGTGGTTCGCGCTGGCGAGGTCTTTATCGCCAGAAGGTTACCTGCCACTGGTCGAAACTCATCAACTGATGTCCACTATTCCGTCGGTAACCAAGTTGAGCTACCACGTGCAGATCAGCTCATACAAACAACAAATCCACATGCGCTCGAGGGCTTACTTGCGGCGCATGCAGGTATTGGCCAGAACCGCCATGACCCATCGCCTGGGCAGACGCGCCCGCCGCTTCAGGCCGGTATTGCCCATGCGCTGATCTACTGCTTCCAGCACCAGACTGAAATTGACAGCAACCGTCACCTCTTTCACAAGCAAAGCGAACAGTGGCTACCTCAAGCCATCAAGGACACCATCCCATATTTCCTGGGAGCCGTTGATGATGACTATGTTGCGCGCATGGCCGAGTTGCGGCGGGCCCGAAGAGAATTGCGGAGAGTCGAACGAAAACTCGAAGAATACAATGCTTTGAAGGGCGAAGGCGCCACGGTTGCCCAAGGTCTGCTGTCTGAAGCAACCGACCTCGGACTGCGCGCCGGACAGCAGATGCCGGAGACATGGAATGACTACCTTGGAGCTCTCCGTGATTTGAACCAGACGGTTGGCGTTCCCGATGAGGAACAAGCAGCTGTCGAGGGTGACGAGTTCCGCAGATTGCAGGGAGTGCGCGATGAGTTGATACATGAACTGCGGGTTATACGAGACCAACTCGAGGCAGCACGGGCACTGGCTATAGATCGTCAGGGCTTCTCTCATGAGGCCCACGCCCAGGTTCTTCGTTTGAAGAGCATTGAGCTGTTCGACCCTCAAGACGAGAACACGGCCAGACATTCCGCCTGCCCATTATGCCAGCGAGAGCTGCCAGCTGAGGACGTGGTGCCGTCGATACAGGAAATTCATAGCTCCCTTGCCCAACTCGAAGCTCAAGTCCGGCATGTCGAAGACCGCTCTCCTCAGATGCAAGCTGTCGTTACCACTCTGGAAGAGAAAGAATCCGATATCAAGTCTCGTCTTCGGGATAACAAGGAGCGACTGGAGGCGATTCAGCGAGGAAACGCAAGGTTGCTAGAGTACCGTGACCAGAACGTGCGACGGGCACATATACTCGGGAGGATAAGTCTCTATCTTGAAAGCGTTCCACAGTTGGAGGACGGCAGCGAACTACAGAGACAGATTGCCGAACTACAGGCACAGGTGAATATGCTCGAAAATGAATTGAGCGAGGACAACGTTGAGGAACGCGTTCAATCGGCACTTTCAATAATAGCCAGGGACATGAGTACTTGGGCAGCGGGATTGCAGCTTGAGCATGCCGAATTGCCGCTGCGCCTCGACCTCAAGCGATTAACTGTCGTTGCAGACGGTGTGGATGGCCCGATCCCGATGGAACGAATGGGAAGCGGCGAGAACTGGGTCGGCTATCATCTTATTACTCATTTCGCTTTGCACCGATGGTTCGTCAACCGTAATCGTCCTGTGCCGCGCTTCCTCTTTATTGATCAGCCTTCTCAGGTCTACTTCCCGGAGGACGAGGACTGGCAACGCAAAGAGAGCGATACCCCTGAAATCGGCGAAGATAGGCAGAAGGTTGAGCGCATGTATAAACTTGCATACGACGTGGTGCAGATGCTGGGCGGTCAGTTCCAGATCATCGTGACCGATCATGCGAACATCAGCCAACAGTGGTTCCAGGATGGTGTGGTTGAGAGGTGGAGAGATGGTTCAAGGCTTGTGCCGCCAGAGTGGGACCGGACTGCAGGTGAAGACTAAGCTGAAGGCAGAGATAATTGCCGAATCCGCAAGCGAGCTTTTGTTTCGTCGTATTTGCACTGCGTTTTCGCACTGACATTCTCCTCTTCTGGAGAGGAGGGGAGAGCGGCTCCGATAACTGTATGAGTGTATTGTCTGTGGGATATGAGGCGTAAAGCTGCAACCTATCCCTCCATATTTGGAGAAAAAAACGCAGATCGCGCCGCGTGTTCTCGGCGACGCGATCAATGAATAGTCATCCGGATAGGCGAACTCTACCGCCCCCGCTTCATGGCCTCTTCCACTGCCTCCCTGTGCTTGGCGGCGAAACCGCAGCTTGGCTCCTCGCCGCACTTACGGCACTTCAGGTCGTAGGCCGAGTTGAGGGTGTCGCACTGCGGGCAGACGTAGTGCGGCCTTTTTTCCGTCATCCACTTCGCGTACCCGACCTCGCGAATCCGCTCCAGTTTCGTGAGAGCAGCGTTTTTGATGAAAAACAACGGAATGAAGGAGGAATCGCCATGGGAACTCCCGTCATTCTTTCCGCGTGCCGAACAGCGGGCGGAACGTTCTGCGGCAGCCTCGGGGGTTTTACGGCCCACGAGCTGGGCGGATTCGTGATCGCCGAGGCGGTGAAGCGGTCGGGGTTGCGGAACGAGAATATTCGCGAGGGTGTGATCGGCAATGTGTTGCAGGTGGACGTCGGCATGAATCCGGCGAGAATTGCCATGATCAATGCCGGGCTGCCCGTGGACGTTCCGGTCTTTTCGGTGAACCAGCGCTACGGAACCGGGTTTCAGACGGTGATGATCCTCGCCAGATGCATCCGCCTCGCCTCCGTGACAGCCGGTGTGGCCGGAGGCATGGAGAGTGCGTCGAACGTTCCGTCCTTTCTGAAAGGGGCGCACAGGGTTCCGGATGGGTGAGCAGAGGGTGATCGACGGGCTGCACAAGGACGATTTCCTTTGCCCCTTCACGGAGATGCTGATGGAGGAGGCGGAGGATGCCCTGCTCGGGAACTCCCCATTTCCCGCAGGAAGCAGGACGAATATGCCGCGGAGAGCCACCGGAAGGTGGTCGCGGCCACCGCTTCCGGGAAGTTCCGTGCGGAGATCGTTCCGGTGGTGCTGCGCGAGAAGAAGGGCGAGAGAATTTTTGACAGGGACGAGATTCCGAGAGAGGAGACGTCCGTCGAGAAGCCGCCTGCGTTGCCTCCGCTCTTCGGCAAGGATGGGATGATTTCGGCGGGCACAGCTCCGGTCTGTGCGACGCGGCGAGGACCCTTGTAGTGGCGGACGGAGAGTGGGCGGAGCCCAACGGCCACAGGCCCCTTGCGAGGATCAGGGAGTACGCGACTGTTGCGCAGGTTCGCTGAAAATGGGGCTCGGGCCTGTGTTTGCCGTGCCGGCCCTGGCGGCGGTAGGGCTCCCGTTCGAGGATATGGACCTCGTCGAGCTGAACGAGGCGTTCGCCGCGCAGGTCCTCGCGGTGCACCGCAAGAGGCCGTTCGATATGGAGCGCTGCAAAATCTACGGTGGGCGATCTCGCTCGGGCACCCAAGTGGCGCCACAGGGGCGAAAATTCGCACCACGATGGTGCACGCCCTCGCGGATATCTTTACATTGCTTGTGGACGAGAATCCGAGAAGCGGAATGACGTTTTCAGTGTTTTCAGGAACCGTGAGCTGAGAAAAGGAGGAAGATTCATGTCGGAGATGGGAAAGAGACCGGAGATCGATCCTGAGGGCGCGCTTCGTCTGCTCGACGAGACGGCGAAGACGGCAGGAGAATGGCTTGCAGCCCTTCCGGAGAGAGACGTTGTCGCATCCGCCACGACTGAGGAACTTCGGGAAGCACTGGGCGGAGCGCTGAACGAGGAGGGCGAGCCCGCTTCAGACGTGGTGCGGAACTTCGCGCGCGCCGCCGAAAGAGGCCTTGTCGCCTCGCCCGGCCCGCGCTACTTCGGATTCGTGACGGGCGGTGCGCTTCCCGCGAGCCTCGCCGCCGACTGGCTGGCTTCCGCGTGGGACCAGAACGCGGTGCTTTTCGTCTCCTCCCCTGCGGCGAGCGTGGCCGAGGAGGTGGTTTCGTCCTGGCTACTCGATCTGCTCGGCCTTCCTGCGGACTCGTCGGTTGGCCTGGTTACCGGCTGCCAGATGGCGAACTTCACGTGCCTAGCGGCCGCGCGCCACGAAGTCCTCAGAAAGGCCGGATGGGACGTCGAGGCGGACGGCCTCTGCGGCGCGCCGCGCATCACCGTCGTCGCCGGAGAAGAGGCGCACGCCACGCTGCTTGTCGCGCTTCGGATGCTCGGTCTCGGCGAGCGGAACGTCTTCGCTATTCCAGCCGACGAGCAGGGGCGAATGATCCCGTCCGCGTTGAAAGAGGCTCTGGAAAACGTCTCCGAGCCGCTTATCGTCTGCCTTCAGGCGGGCAATGTAAACTCCGGAGCCTTCGACCCGTGCGCCGAGCTTGTCCCTCTTGCGAAGGCCAAGGGGGCGTGGGTGCACGTGGACGGCGCGTTCGGCCTGTGGGGCGCGTTGCTGCCGGAGCTTGCCGCCCACACCGAAGGCATCGGACTGGCGGATTCCTGGGCGACGGACGCGCACAAGTGGCTGAACGTCCCCTACGACTCCGGGATCGCCATCGTGCGGAACGAGGCGGCCCACAGGGCGTCGATGACGCTGAAGGCGCCCTACTACATCGCGGCGCCCGGCGCTGTTCGCGACCCGTCGCAGTGGGTTCCCGAGTCCTCCAGACGGGCCAGGGTGTTCCCGCTGTACTGCGCGCTCCGCTCGCTCGGGAAGAACGGTCTCCGGGAGATGATTGCGCGGAACTGCGCCCAGGCCCGATTGATGGCGTCGCTCCTCGCCGAAGACCCCGGAATCCGGATTCTGAACGACGTCGTCCTCAACCAGGCGCTCGTGCGCTTCATCCCCCCGCGCGGCGGCGACGCGGACGCCTTCACGAGGCTTGTCGCGTCAAAAGTGCAGGAGGAGGGAACCTGCTGGGCGGGAGGAAGCGTCTGGAAGGGGATGGCCGCGATGCGCATCTCGGTTTCCAACTGGTCCACGACCGATACGGACATCCGCCGCTCCGCAGCCGCGATACGAGGCGTTCTGGCGGGGGTTTCGCAGTTCGCCGAAAGCGAGTGAACAGGAGGCGCGGAGAAAGCGAGTTCAGTTGTCGAGGGTTCGGCGAAGAGGAGCTATGAAAGCATTCGACAGAACAAGTTCGGAATTTACCGTATGATTGACACGCCCTCGATGGTTTGGGAAGAGCGTT
>Ga0334888_1002765_pt1 | contig 18517 bp, 15 predicted proteins | sample GraSluR1_MG_FD_207227 | JGI IMG/M metagenome (GOLD analysis project Ga0334888, IMG submission 207227) | Sludge microbial communities from methane-producing bioreactor in Wageningen University, Netherlands - Granular Sludge_3_08-R1 | ecosystem: Engineered > Bioreactor > Anaerobic > Unclassified ...
CGGGTGAAGAAGGAAAAACCGGTTGATGGCAGGGTGGCGGCGTTGTTTGGGCTGCATGCCAGCCTGACGCTCTCGGAAGAGACTTTGGACGCATGCCGCAAGGCAGCGCCGGATGGCACCGGGTTTCATGTGCATGTTGCTGAACATTTTTCGGATGAGTATGACAGTGTGAAAAAGTCTGGTCTGCGGGTCGTTGACCGCTTCCAGAAACATGGACTGTTGGGGCCGAATTCGGTGCTGGCGCACGGTGTTCACCTGGATGCAAAAGAGGTCAATATTCTGGCGGAGACACACACCTGGTTGACCCATCAACCCCGCTCGAATATGAATAACGGCGTGGGGATTGGTGAAGTTGAATCGCAGATGCGGGCCGGGGTAAAAGTTTGCCTGGGTAATGATGGCATGGGAAATGCCATGTGGGAAGAATGGAAAACGGCTTATTTTGTCCACAAGTTGAAATATCTTGATCCGCGGCACATGGGCGGGTATGATGTAGTGCAGATGGCGGTTTATAACAACCAGGAATTGGTCAATACTGTTTTTGACGGTCCGCCGATTGGACAACTGACAGAAGGCGCGGCCGCTGATCTGATCTTTGTGGATTATCATCCGTATACGCCGCTGAATGCGGGGAATTTGCCATGGCAGATCATTTTCGGCTTCCACGAAAGTATGATCACCACGACGATTGTAGCAGGCGAGGTTTTGATGCAGGATCGCAAGCTGTTGACCCTGGATGAGGAAGAAATCACCAGGTACGCCCGAGAAAAACTGGTGCCTGAAGCCTGGAACCGGTATCAGAAGAAATTCGCATAGGAGTGGAACATGGTTGAAAACAATGAAATTCGAACGATAGCGATTGTGGGCGGTACCGGGAAAGAAGGCAAAGGCCTTGCCTATCGGTGGGCAAAAGCTGGATATCGGGTGTTGATTGGGTCTCGAAAGCAGGAGAAGGCTGAGGCTGCTGCGGAGGATGTGAAGTCTCTGCTGGGCGATATGCCTGCGGATGTTATCGGGCTTGCTAATCCTGATGCTGCTGCGGCAGCTGATATTGTGGCAATCACGGTTCCTTATCAGGCGCATCGCCCGACACTTGAGTCGTTGAAAGATATTTTGCAAGGGAAAATTTTAATTGATGTGACGGTTCCGCTGGTGCCGCCGAAAGTAACCAAAGTGCAGATGCCGCCGGCAGGCAGTGCCTGCCAGGAAGCGCAGGAGATTTTGGGCGAAGACGTTAAGGTGGTCGCTGCATTCCAGAGCGTATCCTTCGAAAATCTGCTGGAAGAAGGTGATGGGAATTGTGATATTCTGGTGACCGGAAATGGGCGTGCCGCCCGTGAAACTGTGTTGAAACTGGTGGCGGATGCCGGCATGGTTGGCTGGGATGCAGGTCCGATTGAAAATTCTGTCGTTGTGGAGGGATTTACTTCCATTCTGATTGGCATCAACAAGAAATACGGTGTGACTTCTTCCGGTATCCGCATCACCGGTGTGCCGCGGCCAGAGCAAGGGTGATCGGTTTTATATGCCATTAATATTAACGCCGCTAATGGGCATTCCGCTGGTAAAGCCGGGAGATGATTTGGCTGTGATGATCCTGGAATCACTGCATTTTGAGGGAATTGAACTGCAGGATGGTGATGTAATTGTCCTGGCGCAAAAGATTGTCTCCAAAGCGGAAGGCCGGCGTGTGCGCCAGGATGCCTTCATTCCCTCAAAAGAAGCGGTCAGCCTGGCAGAGATTACCGGAAAGTCACCACACCTGATCCAGGCTGTTCTGGAAGAAAGCAAAAAGGTGATCCGGGCTGTTCCTCATACGATTATTGCTGAACATAAAAATGGGTTCATCTGTGCGAATGCAGGCATTGATCATTCGAACGTGGAAGTGAATGAAGGTGACGTGCCTGACGACTGGATATTGCTGCTGCCAGAAGATGCGGACAGGTCTGCAAACGCGATACGCACCGAACTGGAAGCAGTCAGCGGGAAGAAAATTGCTGTCCTGATCATTGACTCCCACGGCCGCCCGTGGCGGGTGGGCACAGTTGGCGTGACGATTGGGGTTTCCGGAATGCCTGCGTTGGTGGATCTACGCGGGAAGCCAGATTTATTTGGCAGGGAGCTGCTGGTTACGCAGGTCGCCGCGGCGGATGAGCTGGCAGCGGGCGCTTCCTTGATGATGGGGCAGGCCAATGAAGCCTCGCCGGTGGTGCACGTGCGTGGTTTTCCTTACAGCCTGAGGGAGAGCAGCCTGCAAGAATTGATCCGCCCTGAAACGCAGGATTTGTTTCGGTAAAGACGACTGTGATAACGGGTTGCATCCAGCCCCGAGATAGTAAGAAGTGTGCAGTACCAATGGGCAGAAAGGTTCTGTCCAGCGAGTCGAACAAACCGGTGTATAGACTTATGGAGGAAATGATGACGGAAAGAGTAGCACTTTATTTGCAGGATGCGCATGATCTGCGGGATGGTCTGGATTATGTGAAGTATGCTGAAGAACGCGGGTTTGAGGCGGTGTGGCAGGCAGAAAGCCGCCTGGTGCGGGATGCGATCGTCCCGATGGCGGCATACGCTGCGGTAACCGATAAGATCAAGGTGGGTTCTGGCGTGATCAATAATTGGACGCGCAACATTGGTTTGCTGGCTTCCACTTTCCTGACCCTTGATGATCTCGCTCCTGATCGCGTGATCTGCGGGATTGGCGCCTGGTGGGATCCGCTGGCAAAGAACGTGGGCATCGACCGCAAGAATCCATTGCAGGCAATGAGAGAAACGGTTGAGGTGATGCGCCGCCTGCTGGCTTTGGAACGGGTTACTTTTCACGGCGATTTTATTAATGTCGATGGCATTGAGCTGGATGTTGTACATGGCCGCCGCGAGCCGCGCAATGTGCCGATCTTTATTGGTGCTACCGGGCCGAAGATGATGGAGTTGACGGGCGAAATTTGCGATGGTGTCGTAATGAATTATTGTGTTCCGCCAACCTATAATATTAGGTCGCTTGAGCTGCTCGACAAGGGTGCCCGCAAGACAGGGCGCACCGTCGATGATATTGACCGTCCGCAGCTGGTTGTGTGTTCGGTTGATCATGACCATGATAAAGCTTTTGATGCGACCCGCGAACTGTTGACACAGTATATGGCCCAGCAGCCGCATATTGCCAAGGCGTCTGGCGTGTCGATGGACACCGTTCGGGATATTCAGGCGATTATGGGCTGGCCGGCAACGCACGAACAGGTGCAGGAGGCCAAACATTTCATCACCGATGATGTAATTGAACGGGTGACGGCATCTGGTACTCCTGAAGAGGCAAAGGCCAAAGTAGCTGAATATCGCAAATATGGCTGCACCAGCCCGATTCTGTATTCCGCCGGATCCGATATCAAGCTGCTGATTGATACGTTTGCTCAGAAGTAAGCAACTGTTGTTAAAGCAGGTGGTAAAATTTTCCGGGAAGGTGGGAAAGCCTTCCCGGAAATATGGTTTCCTTGCGCTTTCATTGCTGTTAAAATAGATATTGTTGGCAGGAACAGCGCCTGATGTTATGATATTTGGCGTGATTACGTTCTGAATGGAGGAATTATGTGGCGTGAGTATATCAACGCAGTACATATTGGGGAAGTGTTGATGGCGCTTGCCGAGAAAGGCCAGAGCGCTAAAATTGTTGCTGGCGCAACCGATCTCATCGTAGAAATGGAAAGCGGGGCTCATGCGGGGGTGGATGTGCTGGTGGATGTTTCCCGCATTCCGGGGCTGGATGAAATCACGCTGGACGAAGAGGACTGGATCCATCTCGGACCGATGGTGACCCACAATCACTGCGTGGCCTCAAAGTTGATTCGTGAACGGGCACTGCCGTTATTACAGGCCGCCTGGGAAGTGGGGTCTCCGCAAATTCGTAATCGCGGAACCATCAGCGGCAACCTGGTGACTGCTTCACCCGCAAACGATACGATATCTCCGCTGATGGCATTGGGAGCAGAGGTTGTGCTGCGTTCTACAGCCGGTGAACGCGTGGTGAAACTGGAAAAATTTTATACTGGCGTGCGCAGGACAGTGTTGCGGCCTGATGAAATGCTGGTAGATATTCGCTTTCCGGCGATGGCTGAAAATCAGCATGGCATGTATTTGAAATTTGCCTTGCGCAGGGCACAGGCGATTTCTCTGGTGAATGCTGCCATGGTATTGACCCTGGATGACGGGATCGTCAGCGATGCTTTTATTACGCTGGGATCGGTGGCAACGACGATCATTCATGCTGAAGAAGCCGAAAAATATCTGCTCGGGAAGTCTTTGACCCCTGAGGTGATGGATCAGGCTGCCCGGTTATCATCCCGGGCATCTAAACCCATTGATGATATTCGCGGTTCCGCTGCATATCGCCAGGAGATTGTCCGGGTGGTTACATTGCGCGGTTTGATGGCGATTGCGGAAGGCAGGGAGGATGAAAATATCCCTGAAAATCCTGTATTACTTTGGGGCGAAAAAACCGCTGCGCCAAGTACACTTGAGCGGATGACAGATCATGATGCGTCCGAGCCAATCGTGACAACAATCAATGGTAAACGCTATACATTGAACGCTGGACAGGATAAAACCCTGCTGCGTTTGCTCCGTGAAGATGCAGGACTTGTCGGCACCAAGGAAGGCTGTGCAGAAGGAGAGTGCGGTGCATGTACTGTCATTCTGGACGGGATTGCGGTGATGAGCTGTCTGGTGCCAGCTCCGCGCGCTCATGGTGCAGAGATTGTAACGGTTGAGGGCCTGGCGAAAGATGGAGCGTTGAGTGTTTTACAGCAGGCTTTTGTGGATGAAGCGGCAGTACAATGCGGTTATTGCACGCCGGGCTTTTTGATGTCTGCAACAAAATTGCTGGAAGAACGCGATCGTCCTACTCAGGATGAAATCAAGCAGGCGATTACGGGAAATTTGTGCCGGTGTACCGGGTATTACAAGATTATCAGTGCGATTGAATTAGCTGCAGAAAGGTAGAGACTATGGGTTACAGTACACGTGGCACCTCGTCCATGGATCCAAAAGAAAGAGAAGTTCCTGCAATTTGGCGTGGGATTGGGTTTGTAATGATTTTTATTACGCCAGCGATGGGCTATGCGATTGCAAAGTTGATTGTTGATGCCAACAAGGTCGAGCGATGGGTTCCAATTCCGCCTGAACTGGTTGCGCCAGGAAAGAACCCTGATTTATATGTCATGATCGGGGTCACGGTGGTATTTTCGCTGCTGGTATACCTTATTCTTTCCCTGTTTTCTTTCCTGCTTCTTAGTATCTTTTCCCCTTCTCGTTATGGCCCGCAGGATGTGCCTCCGACGTCTTATCGCGGCAAACGATATAAGCGGTAAATCGTATTCGTAAGCACTTCACAATATGGAGGAAGCAATGAGTTATATTGGTGACTCAAGGATAAGAATTGATGCGGCAGCCAAAGTAGACGGGACGGCAAAATATCCCGGTGATTTTAATTTTGACAATCAACTTTATATGAAGATTCTTTTTTCAGAGCGCCCGCATGCCATCGTTAAATCAATTGATACCCGTGCAGCTGAGGCGGTAGAGGGAGTGGTGGCAATATACACAGCGAAAGATGTGCCTGTGAATGAATACGGGCAAATTTTCCAGGATCAGCCCGTGCTGTGCGGGCCAGGATCGGGGAAAGCGTATGCAGACCGCGTTCGGTTTGTTGGCGATCAGGTGGCATTGGTTGTTGCGGAGAGCGAGAAAATTGCTGCAATAGCACGAGACAAGATCATTGTCGAGTATCAAGATTTACCAGTGGTAACCGATGTTCATGAAGCGATGGCGCCAGGATCAACGCTTGTCCATCAGGAAGCTCCCTCAAATATTATGCAGCATTACAAGATTCGTCTGGGGGACATTGATGCTGCCTTTGCAAAAGCAGATGTAATTATTGAAGGCGATTATCATACCCCGGCGCAGGAACATGCTTTTTTGCAGCCGGAAGCAGGGGTTTCCTATATTGATGAGGAAGGCCGTGTGACCGTAATTGTTGCTGGTCAATGGGTGCATGAAGAACAGGGAGAAATCGCCCACGCGCTAAATATTCCGGTTGAGCAGGTACGGGTGATTTATCCCGCAATTGGCGGTGCGTTCGGGGGGCGGGAAGATATGTCGGTGCAGATTGTGCTGGCGCTGGCTGCCTGGCGTCTGCATCAAAAAGGGATCAACCGTCCGGTGAAAATCATCTGGAGCCGGGAAGAATCGATTGTGGGGCATTGCAAACGCCACCCGTATCATATCAAGGCGCGCTGGGGGGCGACGAAGGAAGGCAAGATTATCGCAGCGGAGGTATCGCTTTATGCGGATGCAGGTTCATATGCCTATACTTCGACAACGGTACTGGGGAATGCGGTGGTGTCTTGTACTGCGCCGTATGATATTCCCAATGTCAAAGTCGATGGGTATGCAATTTTCACGAATACGATTCCCAATGCGGCATTTCGCGGCTTTGGCGGCCCGCAGGGTGCGTTCGCTGCCGAATCACAAATTAACAAGCTGGCCGAAGCGTTAGGAATGGATCCGGTTGAGCTGCGCATGCGGAATGTGATGCACGAGGGCTCTAAAATCAATACGGGCACCGTTTTGCCTGCCGGTGTGAGTATGCCAGAGGTTGTGGAGGCTTGTGCAAAAGCTGCTGGCTGGGTAAAGCAGACAGGTGGTTGGGCATTGCCGAAAGAATCTGAGCTGCCAAAAGCCGGGAAACCGTATTTGAAACGGGGAAAAGGGTTTGCCTGTGCATTGAAAAACGTAGGCTTCTCGTTTGGTTTCCCGGAGGAATGTTCAGCAACCATTGAGCTGCATGGCGGTGCGGAAATTGAAAAAGCGGTGCTGCACCACGCCGGGGCCGATGTAGGACAAGGCGCACATACGGTGCTGCTGCAAATGGCGGCTGAAGCAACCGGACTGCCGATGGAAAAAATCGAAGTACTGTATTCAGATACGGCGACCTCTGATAATTCCGGCAGTGCTTCGGCGTCACGGATGACCTTCATGGCAGGCAATTCCATCATTGGCGCAGCTGAAGCAGCAATGGAAAAATGGAAGAATGAAGAACGCCCGGCAATCGGTACGTATACATACCTGCCGCCGCGTACGACGCCGTTTCATCCCGAGACCGGGCATTCCTTCCCCAATTTCACTTATGGATATGTGGCAGAAGGAATTGACCTGGAAGTGGATATGGACACGGGGCAGATCAAACTGCTGAATGCGATCTGCGCCGTTGACGTTGGCAAGGCGATCAATCCGCAGCAATTGGTGGGTCAAATTGAAGGCTGCGTGGTGCAGGTGATGGGGCATGCCTTGATGGAAGATTTGATCCAGAAAGATGGACAAGTGCTGACGAAAAAGCTGTCCACATATTTGATCCCGACTGTATTGGACATTCCCGATAAAATGGAATCGGTGGTGCTGGAAATCCCTGATCCGCTCGGGCCGTGGGGCGCGCGCGGCATGTCTGAAATGCCTTTTCTGCCGTTCGCGGCTGCGGTAACCCATGCACTGCATGATGCCACGGGAGTATGGATTGATTCGTATCCATTAACGCCGGAAAGAGTGCTGCGCGGACTTGGAAAAATCTAACCTGTCCGGGGATGCTGAAAAGCATCCCCGATTATTTTTATGATAAAACTTGCAGATGCAATTCGATTAGACAAAAATACCCGACTGGCGTTTGTTGGCGGCGGCGGCAAGACGACTGCCATGTTTCAGCTTGCGCGGCAATTTGAGACACCAGTGATCGTCACGACGACCACACATTTGGGCACGGAGCAGGGTGCATTGGCTGATATCCATTTTACGTTGGCTGACGATGCGCCTTTTCCTGATCTTGAAAAAGCAATTTCCGAAAATCAGGTGGTGTTGTTGACGGGCGAACCGCATGCCGGTGAAAGGCTGGGGTCAATTCCGTCCCGGATGCTTGCCCAATTGAAGATATTTGTGGAGGAGAAAAATATCCCGCTGCTTATCGAAGCCGATGGGTCCCGGAAGCTGCCGATCAAAGCGCCGGCGGAAAAAGAGCCGGTAATTCCCGGATGGGTAAATGCAGTGGTCGTGGTGGTGGGGTTGTCAAGCGTGGGAGAGCCGGCAACGATGGAGACGATTCACCGGTTTGCTCATTTTTCCAAAATCACCGGCATCAAGGCGGGGGAAGCGGTTTTGTTTGAACATATCGAAAAATTATTAACCCATCCGTTGGGCGGCTTAAAGGGCATCCCGGAAGATGCGCGGCGAATGGTTTTATTGAATCAGGCGGATGACGAAACACTGACGAGAGAGGCAGCCAGCCTGGCTGACCGTTTGGTTGGATTGTATGATGTGGTGCTAACAGCTTCTCTGAAACCAGCGGGACGTGTTGAAGGTGGTGTGTCGGGAGTGAAGCGCTGCGCGGAGCGGATTGCCGGCATCATTCTGGCCGCGGGCGGGGCGAGCCGCTATGGACGGCCAAAGAGTCTGTTGGCGTGGCAAGGAGAGACATTGATTCGGCGGATTGTGAAAACGGCACTGGCGGCAGGTTTGGATCCGGTTGTGGTAGTGTTGGGGGCAGCGACGGCAGCCATCCGCGCTGAGCTTGCCGGTCTGCCGGTGCAGTTTGTCGAAAATCCGATGTGGGAGCAGGGACAGAGCAGCTCTCTGCGGACAGGTATCGAAGTGGTGAGCGCGGGGGTTTGTGGCGGAGCGATCATGCTGCAGGCAGATCAGCCGCGGGTGCCAGTAGAATTGCTTCAGCGCGAAATCGAGCATCATGCGGGTGATCCTGTTTCGATTGTGATCCCGCGGGTTGACGGGCATCCATCTTCGCCCGTATTGTTTGATCGACGATATTTTGACGATCTTTTGGCGATAAAGGGAGATCAGGGGGGGCGGGCGTTGTTTGAGAAATATCCGAAACAATGGCTGGATTGGAATGATCCAACGGATTTGATGGATATCGATACGCCGGAAGATTATCAGCGCCTGCTTGAAACGGGTGGTTAAGGCAAGTCACTTGCCAATAAAATTGGATGAATTTTATATTGCTGGAGAGATGATGAAATCTGAAATACTTGTGGCGCGCCTGAGTGGTGCGGAATTAAAACCTGTCAAATTACCATTTATTACAGATAACCTGAACGAGGTTTCACAGGGGCTGCCTGCCGGCGCCTATACGACCTTCAGGACATATGAAGGCAGTAAAGCGTTGTGGCTGGATAAGCATTATCAACGTTTAGAGGAAACACTGGCTTTGGCGGGTACGCCGTTGCAGCTTGACCGGCGGCATATCAGCGAGGGTGTTCGAAAAATGCTGGCGGATTACCAGGGTGATAATGCGCGCGTGCGAATCACGGTGGATGCAACCAAAAACCTGGGAGATGTGTATATTGTGCTGGCGCCATTGGTGACACCATCTGCGGCTGATTATGCGAATGGGGTGGTGGTGATCTCGTGCGATATAGGCAAGCGGGAGAATCCGAAGGCCAAGCTGTCGAATTTCATTTCGCGGGCTGAAACCATCCGTAACACTTTACCAAAAGGTGTGCATGAAGCATTGATCGTGAATGGCGGCGGCCAAATTCTGGAAGGATTGAGCAGTAATTTCTTTGCGGTTCGCAACGGGAAATTGCAGTTTGCTGATGATGGCGCTTTGTCCGGGCTGACCATGAAAATGGTTCTGGAAGAAGCCGACCGGCTGGGCCTCCCTCATCACGGGGTGGGGGTTTGCATTTCCGAAGTAGAGCAAATTGATGAGGCATTCATCACCAGCGCCAGCAGGTCAATCTTGCCGGTCACTGAAATTGATCATAAACCGGTTGGCGATGGGAAGGTGGGGGAAGTGACGAAACGATTAATGGAAGCATTCAGCCAGCGTTTGTTGAAGGAAATCAAATTAATCTGAGTCTTCACTGCTTTCTATCTTTTCATCGGGGGCGGCAAATTCGTTGTTTTCGTAGGCCCGAATGATGGCATTAGCATCTTCCAGATGGGATGCGGGGACGTAGACAAGCGCCTGGCCCAACGGGCCACTGACGATGCCATACGTAATTCCGGCGCTTTCCTGGTACGTTTCTGCAGGGATATTGAACGATACCAGCAGGTTTTTAATCAGGATGGCATTATTAATCCCGTTTGCGGAATAAATAGGAATATATTTCTCAGTCATTATGGTTCTCCTTGATTACCAGTATTGGAGCTCTCTTTGGCCGACTGTATGCTGGCATTTCTCTTTCTGATGATTCGGGTCAGGCGATATTCCATTTCTTCGACAATCATGTCTCGATTGTTCAGGGATAAAGCGAATGTACACCAACGCTCAGCTTCATTATAATCCCGGGTTTGGTGTTCATAATATTTTGCCAATTCGATGCAGGCTTCAGGGCTGGCGGCTGCCGCTTGCATCCAGCAGGAGATGGCGTTGGACCAATCGCCGGCTTTACGATGGAGCCGCCCGAGTTGGTAGCGGGCTTGTGTGGCGAAGTTGGTGTTTTCGCCAGCGGCAATGGTTTGGTGATACGCCTGGATTGCGCCTGGAATATCCTTGCTGTTTTCAAGATATTCTGCCAGGGCGAATAATTCGGCAGGAGATTCTGTTTCCAGACCGGCCATTTTCTCCAGGACGCACAGCAGCGCGGCGAGGGAGACGATATCCATCTGATTGTGGTAGAACATGCCTTTCATGGGAGCAGCATCTCTGGTATGGAGGTAGTCGAGGTAAAGTTTGGGGGCCATCCAGCCAGGGAGTTCGACTTCGCCGCGGGTGAAGTGCAGGATGTGGTTTTCAAGCTCGCCCAGGGTACGGCTGGCAAGGCGGTAGCGCCAGACGCGCCGTGCAAGGTGAAGCAGGTCAATGTGCGCCATATCCTCAAACGGTGAAGGGATAGAATGGAGCATGTAACGGGTTTTAACCAGGGGGATGTCAAAAGATTTGCCGTTGAATGAAACAATGGTGTTGAATCGGGCCAGCTCTTCGGTCAAGGCACACAGATACTCGTGTTCACAAGCGGGTTCGGGAAGAAAGATCTGCTTTACATGAAATGCATTGTGGTCATCAAACCAGCCCAGACCCAGCATAAAGGCAAACGTACCCGTGCCGCTGGAGAGGCCGGTGGTTTCGGCGTCAATGAAGACCAGATCCTGCAGGTTGAAATCCAGGTGGATCAGGCCTTTTAGACGATTATAGGATTCCAGCCAAAGCTTAAAGTCGCCGTGCCGATAGTGTGCGTCAAAAACTGCCAGGGTTTCAAAAACCTGATCGTTGTGCGTGTAGCCGCCCTCAACCATATCGGGCAGTTTTGTTATCGCGGCTTTATTTTCAGATTTTGCCTGTAAGGACGAAGCTCCAAGCTCCACGCCGAGGGCTTTGAGTTTATCAGACAAGCGCGTCATGGCTGGCTTCCCAGGAGGGTGCGAAGAAGGGCCAGGGTTTCTTCCTTGCCGCCAATTCCCTGCTCGCCGGCGGGGCCGATACAGGAGGGGCAGCCATCCTCACACGGGCAGTTTTTAATCAGGTCTTTGGCGCTTTCGAGCAGGGTGTGGTGAATATCGAAAATTGCCTCGGAAAGGCCGATGCCATCCGGAATATGATCGTAGAGCACGATGGCTGGATTGCCGCCAGCGAGGGGGGATTCGGGATCGACGTGTAAGCCGAGATCGTTCTGGTCGCACATCAGATAGAGGGGAGCGAGGTGATGAAGGATGTAGCCCAGGCCGGAGAGGCCGGAGCGCATACGGATGCTGGTCTCGGCGTGCTGGTGACAGGCGGGACAAAGGGTGATCAGGTTGTCGAGCTGGTTGGCAGCCTGCGGGTTGGCGAAATTCCGAAACGGCACAATGTGGTGGATGTGCCAGGACTGCGACTCTTCCTTGCGCCCGCAGGCCTGGCAGGTGTGTTGGTCACGGATGCGCACCAATTTGCGGACGCGGGGCCAATGTGGGCCGTAATCATTGGGGTTATTCTTCCAAAGGCCATCATCCTGTAATTTTTGCACAGCCTGAGGTTCGATGGACAGCCAATAGGCGACGGTTTGCATTTGCTGGAGGGGCAGTGCTAATGGATTAACCTCCAGCACCTGGTGGGTTGTCCAACTGATCTTTTTGAAACCGATGACCTGGGAGGAAACCAGAATTTCACCAGTGTATTTTTTCCCGCCGGGCACAGCAGCAGTTTCTCTTGTCTCAATTTCAGTGAGGGTCACTTCAGATTGGGGGACGGTGAAATAATCGACTTCTGCAGGAGATAGCTGCGCTTCATTGATTGCGGGGTTGAGGTCTTCTACCAGGTAGGATTGGCCTTCGTGGATATAGACAGCGCCTGGGTAGGTGAGGAAGTAAGCGCTTTGCTCGTCGATCTCACCGATAAGGGTACGCTGCGCATCCGTGTCTGCACGCAGCTGGATGGTCTTGGCCGAAGCGCTGCGCAAGGAAATATTTGCGGAGGGGTATTGGTCAGCGACCCAGAAGGTCTTGTCGCCGGAGGTGTAGGCGAAATTGGAGGCGGTAAGAAGTTCAAGGATTTCCTGAACAGTTTCTGCTGCCACCCTGCCGAAACCTTCGTTTTCACTGAACGGCAATTCAAAAATGGCGCATTTCAGGTGGTTGAGAAGGATGAGGAGATTGTCGGGGTTGATCAGCGCACGTTCAGGGGAGCTTTCGGTCAGGAATTCAGGGTGAGCAACGAGAAATTGATCCAGCGGTGATGAAGAAGCGATTAATACAGCAGCGGAGGTGCCCGAGCGCCGGCCAGCCCGGCCGGATTGCTGGGTGGTTGAAGCGATGGAGCCGGGGTATCCAGCCATGATGACCGCGTCAGCAGAGCCGATGTCAATACCCAGTTCAAGGGCATTGGTGGAGATGACGATTTGGGCCTTGCCTTCCCGCAGGTCTTTTTCAATTTCCCGGCGTTCCGTTTTCAAGTAACCGCTGCGATAGCCTCTGATGGTCTGTTCTGAATTTTCCAAACTCTCGCGAAGCTCCCTGACGATGAGTTCTACCTGGAGGCGGGAACGGGCAAACACGATGGTCTGCACGCTGCTGTTGAAAAGCCTTTTGGCGAGGCGGACCGCTTCCTGGCGAACCCCTGCGCGGATGCCAAGCAGGTCATGAATGATGGGGGGATTGTAGAGGATGAAATGATGGGTACCAGTGGGCGCGCCATCCTGGTCAATCACCGAGACGGGCATTTCAATCAAGCTATTGGCCAATTCTTCGGGATTAGCGATGGTTGCGGATGTCAGGATGAATTGTGGGTTGGCCCCATAGAAACGCGCAATCCGCTGCAATCTGCGAATGACGTTCGCCACATGAGAGCCAAACACTCCCCGGTAGACATGGATTTCGTCAAGAATGATGCAGCGCAGGTTTTTGAAGAATGCTGCCCACAGCGTATGGTGCGGGAGAATGGAGAGATGGAGCATATCCGGGTTGGTCAGGATGGCGCGGGCGGAAGTGCGGATTTGGGTGCGTTGAGAGGAGGGGGTATCGCCATCGTAGATACCGCTGAAGAGCTTATCTGTCGGAAGCCAGAAAGACGCGAAGGAGTCGATATTTTTCTTTTGATCCTGCGCGAGGGCTTTGGTGGGGAAGAGGTACAGCGCGGTGTCTGTGGGGTTATTAAGAGCAGCCTGGAAAACTGGCAGGTTATAGCAGAGGGTTTTTCCGCTGGCTGTGCCGGTAACGATGACAATGTTTTTGCCTCGGCTTAGTTGCTGCCAGCTTTCAAACTGATGTGTGTAGAGCCGGTCAATACCGTTCCGGGACAAGTATTCTTTCAGAACAGGATGCAATTCGGTTGGTAAAGGCAAAGACTGAGCGGGATGGGCGGGCCGGGTGGAAAAATGAGCGATATTTTTTGAGATGGATGAATCAGTTTGCCATTTTTCGAGCAGGCGGGGCATGTTTTGTGGCAGGTGTTTTGTCATAGGATGGTTTCAGGGTTATACTGTTCTCGTAACTGCTCAGGGATGAGGATGCACCTCGCGTGACAGGCAGATGGGCAAGTAAGTCTACTATTGTCCTGTTGAGCAGTTCCCTTCTCTCAAGGTTTCGAATGGAGATAGCTGATGCCGATATTGTCATTGTTTGCCGTAATTATAACTGGCCTTGCACTGGGAATGATCATCAATTTCCTGGCTGATACGCTGCCTGATGGTTTTCGCCCGACTTGCCGTCATTGCAGTGCTCCATGGACTATACGAGAATATTTCTTATTAAAACCGTGCGCCTATTGCAAGAGAAAGCAACCGCTACGATTTTGGATCGTATGGGTGACGTTTGCAGCCCTAGGCGTGGCGTTCTGGTTTTTTCCGCCAGAGCGGGTTGGCATGTGGGGGGGATTGATTCTGATGGCCTATTTTGGCGTGGTGTTCGTGATTGATATGGAGCACAAGTTAATCCTGCGGCAAACCAATGTAGCTGGCGTGTTAATTTGCGGATACCTGGGGTGGAGGATGCATGGCGTTCAGGCTACGCTGCTGGGCGGCGCGGCCGGTTTTGGGATTATGCTGGTTTTATATTATTTTGGGGTATTGTTCACCCGCGCTTTGTCTCGCAGACGGGAAGAGTCGGTGGATGAGGTGGCGCTGGGTTTTGGGGATGTGAGCTTAAGTCTGATCCTTGGACTGCTGCTAGGCTGGCCGGGGATCACCGCCGGTTTGTTTTTTGCGGTTTTGGCTGGCGGATTAGGCAGCGGAATTTATCTTCTGGTCAATAAATTAACCAAAGGATATGAAGATTTCACTGCTATCCCATATGCGCCTTTTCTGCTTTTTGGCGCAGTGGTTTTGATTTTTGTGTTGCCGCCCGCGCCATAAACCCGGGCTTTATTGGCGTACGCCAACTTGCGGGGCGAAGCATGCTTCGCCCCGCTGCGTTATGCAGGTGGTTTGATGTGTCACTTTATTGGTGTTTCGCCAGTACGGCTCACAAATCTTATGAAATTTTCATGTGTTAAAAGTTTTTTGAGTCTGCAAAACTGGATGCTCAAAAAAATCGGCGAAGGGTTTGGCATTTTCCTTGAAGCTTTCCAACAAACGATGCGCGTATTGGTCATAGGATTGGGTATCTGCCCAGGACCGGCGGGGGTCGAGTAATTCATTGGGCACACCAGGACATTTTGTGGGGATATATAAGCCGAAGTAGGGTTCCTGGGTATAAGGTGCGTCCTGAAGATGGCCGTTGAGGGCGGCATCAATGATGCCGCGGGTGTAGGGTAGATCATAGCGCTTGCCGATACCGTAGGGGCCACCGCGCCAGCCGGTGTTGATCAGCCACACATTGGTTTTACATTTTTCCATTTTCTCCCCCAACAAACTTGCGTATAGCCGGGGGTCGAGAGGAAAGAAGGGGGCGCCAAATCCGGTAGAGAAAGTTGCCTGGGGTTCTTTTCCAATACCGGTTTCTGTGCCAGCCAGTTTGGAGGTGTAGCCGAGCAGAAAATAGTACATGGCCTGTTCTTTTGAGAGTTTTGCTACCGGCGGGAGTACACCAAAAGCATCTGCAGAAAGGAAGAAGATATTGCGGGGAACACTGCCTTTGCCATTCTTCACATGCCCGGGGATAAATGTCAGGGGATATGCGGCGCGGATATTCTCGGTGAGGCTGTCATCGTCAAAATCCGGGATTCGTGATTGGGGATCAATAATCACGTTTTCAAGGACGGCGCCGAATTGCTGGGATGCCTGCCAAATGATGGGTTCCCAGTCAGGATTCAGGCGGATAGTTTTGGCATAACAACCGCCTTCGAAATTAAAAACGCCGTTTTTTGTCCATCCATGTTCGTCATCACCAATAAGATGACGATTGGGATCACTGGAAAGGGTGGTTTTTCCAGTGCCAGAGAGGCCAAAGAAGAGGGCAACATCGCCTTGCTTGCCGACGTTGGCAGAACAGTGCATGGTTAAGACGCCGCGTAAAGGCAAATAGTAATTCATGATGGAAAAGATGGTTTTTTTGACCTCACCGCCGTATCCGGTGCCGCCGATCACGGCCAGCATATTGGTCAAGTCTACAGCAACAAAGGTGCCTGAGTTTGTGCCGTCCTGGTCGGGGTCGGCAAAGAGGCCAGGGGCCTGGAGCAAGGTAAATTCCGGGACAAATGCGGCAGCTTTTCTTGCCGAGCTTTCGCGAAAGAGGTTGCGCGCCAAGAGGGCAACCCAGGCATTTTCAGAAACGATGCGGATATTCAAGGCATAGGAAGGGTCGGCACCGGCAATCACGTCCTGGATAAAAACATCACGGTCTTTAAAATATGCACCTGCCTTATGATGCAATTGTTGGAAATGTTTGTGGGAGATGCCCTGGTTGATTTCATCCCAATGGATGAGGTGTTTCTCGGGACCGTGTTTGACATAGAATTTGTCATTGGGGGAGCGGCCTTTATGTTTTCCGGTGAGGACGGCCAACGCGCCGCGAGCGGTTAAAATACCTTCTTCACGGCAGATTGCCTGTTCAATCAATTGTGCTTCGGAGAGATTCCAATAGATGTTTCCCGGATCGTTGATGCCAAGGGAACCAAGATCAAGGCCGGTAGTTTGCATTTTATCTCCTCGTAAAAGAATGTTGAAAATCAGGAATATGTGCGGTAAGGGATGGCGGGAATTTTATGCTTTCATCAGCACCGTATTGTTGCAGCGGGAGGATGTGCTGGATTGGCGTTTGGCTGCGGTCTGTAGAAAATCGAAATGTTTCTGTGGCGGCGGCGTCATTAAAAATAACCATCTGTTTACACTGCGGATCATAACAAAACCGGTATTCGATCGTGTTGAAAAGATAGAGCGGACTGTAAACTTTGTATACCCATTTCGTTTTCTCAGCGTTTTGCCACATCGGGATTGGTTCTGCCCAGGTGTAGGAATAAAATTGGATATAAAGCTGCGGCGGAATTTCTCCATCCGGATGGGGAAGCGCTTCAATGGAAACCGGCAGTCGATCTCCGGATTCCCAGGTCGCAATTGTGTCTGTAATTATGCTGTCTTCATCGGGGACAATGAGTTGGCGGGTAATGAATTGCCCATCGGCCTGGTGTTCTGCGTTCCAGAAGCCATCCCCGATGGTGTATTTGTACCGCAAGTCCATGCCGGCGGGGAGGTTGAGCGTGAGTGCATGCGTGCCATCGGCCTGCGGGATAAGCAGGGGGGCGTTGGCAGGGATGATGTTTGCGCCGCCGGGATCCTCGGGAAATGTATTGCCGAGTTGAGCGGCGCGGCCAATCATTCGAACAGGCATCTGCGAATTATGATCTTGCGGTAGTGTCACGATGAAGGCAACCTGCGTGGCTGGACGGGGAATGAGCGTGACCTGTGCAGGCGTTAACGCATCGGATGCAATGATCGCTTCCTGCTGGAAGGGGAGATAACGGCCGTCAATACTGTAAATGGTCAGCAGATACTTTCCCGGTAGAGCCCCTTCAAGGCGAAACTCACCAGTGTCTGTGGACCGGGTCTGTAACCCGTTGAGATTGATCAAGGCATTGGGGATGGGCGCGCCTGTGTTTGCGTCGGCAAGTTTGCCTTGCAGTCTGCCGAGGGAAACATTCACCGGGTTTTCAGTCCAGGAAGCGATCACATCATGAACGATGGCTGGACCATCCTGCTGAATATTAAACACGCGATATCGAACCGGATCACCGGCCGAATTGTTCTCGGAGACGGTGGGGTTGCTGCCCATTGCGTACCGATATTTGACCAGGGAAGAATCAGGAAAATCAATTTCCAGGGCATACAGGTTTTCGGAAACGGGCTGCATTTTATAACGGACAGGATTAAAGTTGAGGCCGGTTACTTCGTCAACAAGATCAAGGTAAATTTCTGCGCCTGCCGTAGTTTCAAACGGAGTTGAAACGAAGAAGTTGATTCTGGATTGGACGATAAAAAAACCATCCTCAGACTGACTAGCAGAAGATGGTTGATGGATACAACCCGCTAACGTTGTTATGATGAGAAAAAACAAAAAACAACGGTGGCAATTATTCGTTTTGGAATTGACGGTGTCAGTCATGCGCATTCAGCTCACTTCCTTGAGAAAGATCACTGGTTATTGCAAGGGATTAATAATGTTATAACTTCCCGAAGTAGTTGTTGATCTCGGCCTGGCGCTCAGCAAGGCTGCCCAATACGCCGTTGACAAAGCGAGGTGAGCTGTCTGACCCGTAAATCTTTGCCAGTTCAACCGCCTCGTTAATGGCAACTTTGACAGGCGTGCGTTTTTTGACAGCAAACTCCCATAAGGCAATGCGGAGGATATTGCGATCGATAATTGCTACTTGATCAACAGGCCATTCAGGGGCATGTTGGGCAATAAAATCATCCAACTTGTTTTTGATGGGGATCACCCCGACAACAATTTCTCTGGCAAATTCAGCAAGCCTTTCATCCAGGTTCTCGTTGTTTACACGCAGTTGAAAAACTTCCCCAGGTTTGTGGTCTTTCGCCAAATCCAATTCAAACAACACTTGCAAAGCGATGCTGCGCGCCCGGGTTCTGGATTTCATTGGGTGACTGCGGGTTCAATT
>Ga0334888_1002767_pt1 | contig 18512 bp, 21 predicted proteins | sample GraSluR1_MG_FD_207227 | JGI IMG/M metagenome (GOLD analysis project Ga0334888, IMG submission 207227) | Sludge microbial communities from methane-producing bioreactor in Wageningen University, Netherlands - Granular Sludge_3_08-R1 | ecosystem: Engineered > Bioreactor > Anaerobic > Unclassified ...
CGGAGTATCGAACTTGCAATTCTGCTTTTGTAATATCCGAGACCTTCACCCCGCCGATAAACTCCATTGTAAGGACTTTGCTTGTGGAGAGTTCACGATGGACGCTGGGCACGTAAATTGTCGGATCGGCCTGAAAATTTCTCGCAAAGCGCTCGATATGCGCTAACTCGATTCTGAAGTCCTGCTCCTTTTCGATTACTCGTGCGAATTCTTCAACTATTTCCACAGGATGTAAAGTACCTAATTCTTTTAAATGTTTCTCGATGAGCGTGGCAACGCGGAGCATTATTTCCAGATCCACCTCTATGATTCGGTCAATTTCGGGGCGCTGAACCTTGATTGCTACTTCTTCACCATCGGCCAACACCGCTTTGTAGACCTGTGCAATAGATGCAGCGGCGATGGGAGTATCTATGAAGTCCTTAAAAATACTGTCCACGGACTCGCCCAATTCCTCTTCGATAATCCGCTTTCCATCTTCTGCAGAGAATGGAGGTACGGTATCTTGAAGTCTTTCCAGCTCGGAGATAAGTTCTTGTGGGATCATGTCCGGTCTTGTGCTCATAATCTGACCGAATTTGACGAAAGTAGGCCCAAGTTCCTCTAGAGCCATTCGCGCCCGTTCCCAACGAGAAAGAGCAGCTATATTCGCGGCAGCTTTCCCCCATATAAAGCTGTCCCCGAATTCGAGATGCTTTTGTAACTCCAGCTTCGCTAATACATCTCCAAAACCGTACTTTACTAAAATTGCGATGATCTCGCGATAGCGGTTGATTTGGTGAGATCTGCGGCTTATCACAGCGATCTTAGGAATCGGCATTTTCTCATCCTTTCTCTATCTCTAAGACCTCTTTGATTGTACATAAAGTATAACTTTATATGCTCAAGTGAATGCAAGCATAAGCGAGCATTTTCTTGTTCCTACTCGCTGCTCACATCTCCGAGAGCCTCTCTGAGAGGTAGACCTTCGTCACGAAGTCGAGCCCCTTTCCAGCGAATACCTGCTGCTCAGCCTTCTTCGAGAGCTTGATTCTCCTGATGAACGCCATATGAGGACTTCGATTTTTTTTTGCGCTCCAAGATCTCGATAATTTCTTCCGGTGTAAATTCGCTTAGGAGATTCAAGATCCTGCTCAAATTCTCATAAATTTGTATCTCCTCGGCCAAGGAATCCTTCAATTCTGCCTCACTCAAGTTCTGGTCCTCGATGTTCTTTTTGACCTGAAGAAGGGCCTGCAAGATCAAATTTACCTCCTCCTTGACTGTAGATAGAACAACTAACCTCACGGCTTCAATATCCGTCACAAGAGCGAAGCGGTGCTGCTTATCTCGATGCTGCTTTCCCAAAGGACCTACTACACGCTGAGCCATGCCGATGTTTTCCATGTAGTTCATATTGGCGCGTACCGTCGTTTTGCTGTAGCCGGTCTTCTCGGCCAGCATATCCATGGACATCGGTTCGCTCTCCAAAAAGAGGGTGCCCCAGAGTATTCCCATGGAAGTGCTCCACCCATTTTTTTGGGAGGTTTTTATGCATGCTTCGATGATGGGCCTTTTAAGCTCCATCATTTCTTCATCCTTCACAACGATCAACTCGAATGTAATCTTTAAGTAATTTGCTCTAGGTATGTCATTTAGGCTTTATCCACTCGTATCGCATCAGTTTAAGCCCACCTAAATCTGTGGAGCGCGATGAATTGTATTATATGAGCAGAATGGGATTACTCTGCCGTCCGGCAGATAGTAGTGAATACCACACCATTCCAGCTTCTCCAAGTTGATGTTGTACGGGTCCTGGAAGTGCATTATCCCCAAGAAGAGGGACTTTTTGTGAAACTCGGCCAGGGATTCCCTGGTCCCACTCCGAAATACGCCAAGGATGAGTTCTTTGAGTTCGAGGCTATCCGGAACCTTCGATTCATCTATGAACTTTGGCAGCTCCTTCAGCACCATTCCCTTCATCTTGAGCCTCGCCAGCTTCGATCCGTCGAAGCGGTCCACCTCCTGCTCGATCCACTCCAAGAGCCCTTCCACGTCTAGGAATCTGGTGATGGGGATCAGGTGGCTATCCTGACAATAGACGTAGGTGGCCGCGCCGCAGCAGGGATGGGCGGACAAGACCAGCATAGGATGTCCCCGTTCGGCCTCCAATAGACGAGAGATGGCCCCGACGGAGGGGATCGGGTAGAAATCATCTCTCGTGATCTCATAGCCCGTCTGCTCCTCCAGCAGGGCGATGACGTCGGGTATGGTGATCCTCTTTTCGTTCCGCTCTTCCTGGTCTATTCTCCCCGTGAAGGAGACGGGCTGATATACGATGGCGTTCACTACATCAAGATTTTTAGAGGCGAATTCAGCGATATCTCCTAACTGATCGTCGTTTGTGCCTTTTGTGACGGTGGGAACGAGGGCCACGCTCCTCAGCCCCGCCGCTGTGAGATTATCTAGGGCTCGGAGCTTTACAGCCAGCAGGTCGCGGCCTCGCATCTCGATGTAGGGCTCGGGGGTGACGCCGTCGAACTGGAGGTATACGGTGGAAAGGCCGCTATCCACCAGGCTCTTGCAGAGGTCAGGCCTCTCCGAGAGGATTACTCCGTTGGTTGCCACCTGAATCTGGACGAAGCCCATCTTTTTGGCCAGGGAAACGATCTCTGGGAGATCTTTCCGTAACGTGGGCTCGCCTCCCGAGAACTGGATGGCGGGACAGGGGACCGGCGCCTGGCCCCTCAGGGTTCTCATCATGGCTTCAATCTGATCTATCGTCGGATCGTCAAGCTCGGCCCCGGCATCGGCAAAGCAGACGGGGCAGGATAGGTTGCATCGGTTTGTAACGTCGATGTTGCCCAGGAGAGTCCCAGTCTTATGGTTCTCGCATAGGCCACAGTCGGAGGGACAGGAATGGTGGAGATGGGACGAGCCGTCGAGGGTCATGCCGTCCAGCCGATAGCGCATGAACCTTCTGTAAAGGGGGGCGTCCGACCAATAGAGATCTTTGAAATATCCGTGCTCATGGCAGCGCTTCTCTATCATGACCGACTCGCCCTCTTGGAATATGCGGGCATCGATCACCTTCAGGCATATTGGGCACAAGGACGGAAAGATGCCAGATATTAGAGGGTATTCCTCATCCAACTGATCCACCTCCACCTGATTCAGATAATTCGATATTTAAATTAAACACTTTATAAGTAGTCGGCTAGGCCGCTGATGGGATCAGATTACTTAGGCCAGCATCGAAGTTCGTCCCTCATTCCCTGACAGTAGCTGCAAAAGGGACCGTTCGATGTTTCCTTGCCACATAGGCTGCATATCTCCCTCTTGCATCCTTCGATAATGGCTCTCTTCATTACGGCCAGCGGTTCTGCCTCGTTCATGATAATCAATCGAAACACAATGTTTAAGTATATAAGTATATACGGTTTATTCGGTTTAAACCGAATAATAGGAGTTATTTGTATAGTAGGCTTGGAGCGATTAGCGGTGTGTATAACCAGAAAAACCGATAATATTCGCAGCTCTGCCCTCCCTCATAGTGAGCTTCGCGCCCACCATGAGACCGTTCTGCTGCCTCCTCGGATTGTCCTTCTTGAGCTATAATCGATGGAGGGAATGCCGGAACATTTTTTTATAATATTCCGAAACATAGAACGAAGGTAAAGATCATGACAACGGGGAATAAGCTGGGAAGGTGGATCGAGGCGAATCCGATCGGCATCCTGACGATAGCGGTGCTTTTCACTGTGGCTTCGATCCACTTCGCCCAGAGCATCACTATGGAGACGGAAGTGGAGACCTTCGTCGACGAGAACTCCAAGCTCTACCTGGAGTTCGACCACCTCTACAACGATCGGTTCGGGATCCAGTCGATCGTGATCCTGGTGGAGGGGGATGCTGTAACAAGCCCTGCGTCCTTGAAGGCGATGGACCGGTTGACCCGCCAGATGGAGACGGTAGAGGTTCTGGGGACGGTCAGCTTAGCCGAGATGGTGAAGGATGCCGAAGCCCAGGAGACGGGCGTCCGGAAAGTTCCTGACTCCCAGGCGAGGATTGATGATATCCTGGTGGAGCTTGAGAGGACGAACCCCGCCACCCTCCACGCGATCCTCCCTGACCGGAGGCATACAACAATCTCCATCCAGCTTCCGACTTATATCTCCATGGATAGCATGAAAGCCATCCTCTTTGAAGCCAACTCTGCAGTGGCGATGGCGGAATTTCCAGCTGGTTCCGACACGGTCGTGACTGGAGAGGTCGCCCTCAGAACCGACATAGAACGGGAGATACAAACCTCCATGTTGACGCTCCTCCTGATCTCCGGCCTACTGATGGTGGTGGCCCTCTTCCTCGTCTTCAGGCACGTCCACCTTCCACTTCTGCCGCTTCCCATAGTCTTTCTGGGGATAATCTGGACCTTCGGGATGATGGGATTTCTCCAGGTGCCCCTGACGATGGTCTCAATGGCGGCCTTCCCAATCCTCATCGGCCTTGGGATCGATTACGCCATCCAGTTTCAGAACAGGATCGAGGAAGAGTTCCAACGAGGCGGATCGATCGCGACGGCGGTGATAGATACGGTGGCTCACACCGCGCCCGCCGTCCTGATCGCCTTGATCATAACCGGGGCGGGCTTCGTCTCCCTTTTTTCGTCATCGGTCCCCATGATCAGGGACTTCGGCCTCCTATGCCTGATCGGGATCATCATGTGCTACATCTCCTCCCTCTTTGTAGGGGTTACAATAATTCACCAGATGGAGAGGGGGCGAAACAGCAGCAACGTCCGGAATTGCCTTGGGAAGAAAGAGAAACAATCCCAGATAGGGCCCCTGCTCGTGAAGTCTGTGACACTCGCTCTTAACGGGGGCGGATCATCCTAGTGGCTGCAGTCGTTCTCACCAGCACGGGCCTTTATGCCGATACGAAGGTTCCCATAGAGACCGACTTTTACGAGTTCATACCTCAGAACCTTCCGTCCCTCACCGTATTCCGCCATCTTGAAAATATATTTGGCGGAACCGACCAGCTCAACCTTATAGTCCAGGGGGACGTTACTGACCCCGAGACCCTGATATGGATGGACGATTTCGGCGACTACGTCGTGGAATCGAGAGATAAGGTCTATAGGGCCACAAGCCTTGCCACCATAGTCAAGAGCTACAACGGTGGGACCATCCCCGAGGATGAGTCCGAGGTCGAGGCCGTCTTGGATCGGATACCTGAACAGGTCAAGTATCAGTACATCGACGGTCACGACACAGCCCAGATCATCCTGGAGCTCGGACAGGCCTCTGACAACCTCGGCCAGGTGGGGATCGAGCGGCTCCAAAACGAGGTCGACAAGGACTTGATCTGGTTTGAGCCGCCGCCCGGGATCTCAGTGACCCAGACCGGAGAGTTGACGGTGATGAACACCGTCATCGGAGCTCTCACATCCGGCAGGATAAGGATGACCCTCCTGGGCCTGGTCCTGATATTCTTCATCCTCTTGCTGGTTTATAGAGACCTGGTTAAGGCGGTTCTGCCGGTCCTTCCGATGTTCATGGTCATTGGCTGGATGGGCGGAGTGATGTACCTCTCCGGGATGAAGTACACTCCCTTGACCGCCACCCTGGGGGCCTTGATCTTAGGGGTGGGTTCGGAGTACGCCATTTTGACGATGGAGCGGTTCTACGAGGAGAAGGGGAAGACCGATGATGTCATGGAGGCGCTCTTCACGGCGACTGGGAGCATCGGGGCCGCCATCGTCGCCTCGGGGCTCACCACCGTCTTCGGCTTCTCCGCCCTCATAGCCTCTCCTTTCCCCATTATCAGCAGCTTCGGAACAGTAACCGTCCTCTCGGTCATATTTGCCCTCTTAGCTACCTTCACGGTATTTCCGGTACTTCTGATAAGGCTTGAGCGCTGGAGGAGGCACAAGGCGGACGTGAAGACCAGAGCCTCAAACTTGCTTATTATGCCATTCAGTAGGTTGAAGGATTGAGAACGATAGTTCATTTCGGCCTGAAAGCCGTTCTTCTGTTCATCGCCATAGCTCTTGTCAACCCGGCTTCGGCCGCGGCTTCTGATAACTACATACCCTCGGCACCCCTGGACAACTGCTAGGACGACCTTCGGATCGCCCAACCTCGATGCGAGCCTTGCGGGGACGGAGAGGGACATAGCCCCTACTGGTACGCCTACTGGTACGAGGACGCTAAACACTCCTCGCTTTACATGAGCAGGGAGGGCAAATTCACATTCAATCAGGCCCTCGCCAAAGCGAAAGCCGAACAGGCTAGGAGGAGACGAAGCTAATCTTACCTTAGTGCCAAATTATATTAAAATTATATCTATGACATAGTAGCTGTTTTCCCTGAAATATAGTTGATTATCACTGATTTTCTGGTAATTAAGTGATTATACTTAAAGAAAAATTAGCTTCAATATGGAGCCAGATTGTGCCAATGGACCGGAAACGCTTATTGCCCTGAGGGTTGTAATAGCTAGCTTGAATCGGACCAGTAAAAGCCCCAAAATCCACATCATCGACGGATAAAAGCGTTCAATGGGCGATAACAGCCCACGCCCTAAGCCGAGGCTGGACCCTGAACCTAGCGCCGTTGACCTGGCTTGGCGACCCCTGCACAAGCTCCTCCACAGCGCACCCCTTGTGGCAGATCTTCCCTGGATGCTTCGCCCCCATGGAGCGCAAAATTTGATCCCAACTTTCCAGGTTTCCTGCCTTCTTATGGATAATACGAAAGCTTTATCATCTCATCCATCCATAAGATGGAACTGTGAAAGCTGATGCAAAGGTCCTGAAGGGTCAGATCAAGACCCTCTCCAAAGCCCTGGAGGCCCTAGAAGGGCTCCACCAGAGCCCCAGGATGGCCGAAGCCGTCGCCCTCCTTCAGGGTGAGAGGAAGGATCTTGAGGATCAGCTCGTTGAACTAAAGGCGAGGGTCCTTGAAAGGAGGGAGGAGGGCGGCATAACCATCTGTAAGGAGCTTGTCTCCTGTGGAAAGGAGGGCTGTAAATGCCAGAGGGGAGAGGGGCATGGACCCTACTGGTACGCCTACTGGTACGAGGGAGCTAAGCACACTTCTCTCTACCTTGGCGGGGTGGACAAATTCACCTTAGATCAGGCCCTCGCCAAAGCGAAAGTCGAACGGGCCAGGAGAAGGCAGGACCGACCCTCTTCTTAAGCAATCCAAGTCCGTGAGGCGGTAATCCGTCCAGTAAGATGAATATTTAGTAACTTCATACGGCGGGCGCGCCGACTCCTGTGCTTAATAGCTATTTTTCGTAGCGACGGTCGGCGGCGTCTTCACATCCACCTGGATGGGGCCACCCAAAAGGACACATATGGACAATATCACTCCCTAAAACGGCCCCGAATCATGATACCAGGGCAATTTTGGGCTTGGACGGGATTAGGTAAGATCTTCATCGAAAGGCCATCATCACCCCCTCAAGGGGAAGCAAACAGGCTAGAGGATAACGCATTTGGTCCCGCGCCACATTTGAAAAGAGGGTAATAGATCAGCTTCTATGTTCCGCGAATATTAATATACGAGAAGCGGATTTTTAGCTTTTACTGGAACAGGTGTCCTGGCGGGAAAACAGTAGCTGGAGTGCGGGGGAAGGGATTCGAACCCTTGAACTCCTGCGAGAATAGATCTTGAGTCTATCACCGTTGACCTGGCTTGGTTACCCCCGCCCTATTCGAAGTGAGTCACGCAGGTCCAGTGGTAGTATGCCATCCTCACGATGATAGATTGTATCTATTTCGTGGGTGAGCGATCGTATGAGTAAGTTAAAGATCGATTGGCATACTGCACCGTCCCGTGAACACCGCAACGACATCGTACTGAAGACTTATAAGCGTTTCCTATCGAGTCTTGGACTTCGCGAAGAAACTATTAAACTTTATTGTGGAAGATTAAACAAGTATCTCGATTTTGCGCAATCGATTGAACCATCCACCGCAAAAGCCGATGAATACCGAGAATACCTTATAGATCAATCTCTATCAGAATCGCACATAAATAATACCTGTTTCGCTATAAAAAAGTATTATGAAATGAAAAGTATAAAATGGTCGTTTACCAAATTAAAGCCGTTTGACGGCGTTCCTTATTTCTTCGATGAAGACGACGTTCTAAAAATCTTCTCTGTCTGCACCAATATCAAACACCTGGCAATGCTCCAAACTCTCTTCTATGGAACTCTCAGATCGTCGGAGCTGTGCCGGTTGGAAGATAAAGACGTGGATCTGGAAAAGAAAATACTGAGATTGCGGAAAACGAAAAGCGGAAAAGACGACATAGCATTTATAAGCGAAGATTGCGCGGAAACGTTGAAGATATACTTAAATATAAGACCACAAATAATAATTGGTGGTAAGATCCCGCTATTCTATACGGATAATGGTAACTGCTGGGAAAAAGGGGATGTTTATAGAATGTTTTTATATTACAAAGAAAAAGCTAAGATAAATAAACCCGGTGCAGTTCATGTATTTAGCCGACATACTCCAGCAACGCTATTAGTTAGAAATGGTTGCGATATTCGGATTATTAAAGAAATATTGAGACATAACGACGTGAGAACAACGCTAAAATATGCACATCTAGCAGACCACACAAAACGAGAGAGATATGATGAGTATTTGAGATTGTAGGGAAGAATTCGATGCTAAAATCTAAACAAATTAAATAAATCTAAAAAATTAAAACATTTAACATATATTATTCAAGTGCTTCTAAATTCGTCCAATATTCTCTTGTTTCTCCCGGTCGCCTTACTTTGACAAGTCCGGATAATATCGACGTATCTTCAAGATATACAGTTTCGCCGCTTTCGAATATTGTGCATGTTCCTGTCATTAATCCTATGGCTAATGCATTATTAAACGCTTCATAGTCATCGTCTAGAAGGTAGTCTAATAATTCATTAAACTCCTCTTTAGTTTCACAGCCAAACCACTTACCTTCTGCTATCTGGTATGTCTCCTGTGCAGTTACTGTTAATACCGGAACCACTAGCAATACAGCCATTATTAGGGCAATTACCTTCACATCCGTTCCTCCATTAAAAAATCCGTAATAGGTACGATCAAGTAATCATTGATCAATAAACCCCACCCCCAAACCTTCGGAATTTCCGGTGCTAATCTCAATTACTCCCGATTCTGAATAGTCTTTAGAGAGTTTTGAATGAACGCCCCCATCTGGGGATTCGTATAATATGTAATATGTAAGAATATTCACCATTTCTTTTTTGGTTAACTCCAGGTTTTCATCTAGTTCCATTAAATTTTTTAATCTAAGTTTTGCTGCATCTAAAACAGTAGAAGTTATAAGAGTTTCGATTTTTTCTATAACGTCCTTCTTAGTTACTTCTCCTAAACTCATTTTCTTCACTCCAACTATTTTGTACCATATGTGGTCAACAGCATCCCATATATATGTTGTGCTTCAATCCTTCTTAAATAGCGCCCCCAAAATACGCGCAATGGCATCAAGTTTAGTATCGCATACTTCATCATAAATGGGTTCCAACGTCTTCATCGCTTCAGGTTCTAATTCATCCCGCTCTTTATTGAATCTGGTATAATGAATTTGGCGACTTCTTAATTTATCCAAATCTTTTCTTCCAGTATTCAAAAGATCACCTTCCGGTACATCTCATTGCCATCTAAATCAGATCGTGGTTTTATCTTTAATGGCGTATGTTCTACGTCGTTATACTTCACCGTGTCATCTGTCGTTATTTCTTCTTTACAAATCATAACAGCATCTGATAAAGTAGCCGCCCCCAAATCCGACCAGTAAAAAATTTCTACATCGTCCCATCTACACGCGAAATCATCCCATGATGCAGCTCCAGTTAATAGAGTTCCGCCCGATTGACAGTACTGGCAAAGTATATGGGTGTTAGTAAATCCCGATGTTGTTATCGAGACTAGAGGAACTCCAGAATCAAAGCCATACCCGGTAATTTTGTATCTAGCAGACGTATAAGTCAAATCCTCAGTTATAACACCGCCGCTACTTGAATCGCCGGTTATGCTCACCGTTCCAGAACAATCGGTTCCTGAGACGGTCACTTTAACATAATAAACGCTAGATGGTGGACCGGCTAACGGCGTTAATGAATCGTCGCCGGTTACGTCGCCATCCCAAATTGTAGCTGATCCGGGAACTTCTTTGTATGCAGTATGGGGCAGATAATCATCTATAATATCGCTCATCTTATCGCCACCGGGCCACCAATCCAGTTTTTAACAAGATTATAAGCTTCCCAACTAATTAATCCAGTGTCTTTTATTGAACCGTTGGAATTATATTTTTCTTTAACTTCGCTGGATAGCCAAAATTCCGATAATCCCGCTTTCTGCATTCTCCGGCGTTGACTGTCTCCGGTTCTGAGAATTTCTAGCGCTTCTTCACATACCGCATCAGTTATGAACGGCGGAACGATAGCGGCTTCTGTTGTCTCGTCGTAAACTGCGATCTTCCAAACTGCTCTAACTTTTACATAACGCGGCCATTGTAGGTCTTGATCTTCACTATATTTTCTGCCCTTCCATCTGAGAGATTCGATTTTCTGTTGCGCCATATTGAGAGCGGCGGTTTTTTCGTCGGTGGTTGCGTCACTCCATGCATCAGCGTATAAATGTTTTGTAGATCCGAAATAAGTTGTAGCATCGCTTACACTTATATACTCGTCAGTTACCGGATAAGAAATTGCTCGCGTTCCAACACCTGATCCATCCGTCATATATTCACCTCCAATAAATTAAAATGTAGGTGTAAAAAAACCACCTACTGAAATATTATATTTATCGTAAGAACTTTCAAAATAACAGCTAATCCAACCATGAATGCTAATATCACCCTCCAGTCAACGCCCATTCTATGCGCCCCCATTTCAGGGTACGGAATAAGCGTCAATAGTTCCGGCGATAGAAGTTCCGGCAATATCGATATGAATAGTACCATCCGATTGTAGGTATCTGGCGGTCTCAATCGGACCGATACAAACTCTCTCAGCTCCGCCAGCAGCTTCAAAAGTTAGATCTCCTAACCCATATCGAAATGCCGGGTGGCCGGTTCCCGCTACAATGGTTATAGTGTCGGCGGCAGTTGCGGCAGATAGTTCAAAAGAAATAATTAGTCTCTCGAAATTAGCGCCAGCAGCGATAACGTGATCATTATCTTTATCAATAGTATCAGCCGTTTCATGGTTTGCGAAAGCACCATTTAGTTCATTTACAGTAATTTCAGAACGTACCATATTAATATCCTCCTATTATAATAATATTATATCTATGATGTTTGTCGTGCAGTCAGTACAGCGAGAGATGAAGGTCTAACAACTTTAGCGCCGTATACGTGGCGACCTCTCACAGCATCAGCAAAGAATTTGTCCGGTCGGTATCCTTCGACTTCATTAACAGAATCGGCGAAGGTAATAGTACCCGGATAACCGGCCATTATTTTATAGTTAGTCTTAGGTCCGGCTCCAACTTTAGTCTGCACGTTGTTGGAAAGTAGAACATCAAACCCGTAGAGTTTGCCGCACCATCCATTTCTAAGACCCTCAGTTGAGCCGCTGGCAGCATCGCTTCTGATGGCTTCCATCTTGATTAGACCATTCAAATACCACGGCGGGATAACTAGCCAACGTCCTTCTAGGGGCGTGTTGGACTCATCGAGCTTCTGTTTGAGATCGGCGATATAGTCAAGATAGGTTTGTCCGGCGGTGGTGTTGTCGGGAACTTTTGCAGATGCGTCAGTTCCAACAGCGTTGCCGGTGTCTGCTTGATCGTAGAGTGCGGCAATAATCTGATCGGCGGCATCAGCGAGTTGATAACCGGCGTCAGAAGTTGCGGCTTTCATAAGTTCAACGTTTGCTTGCGCTTTGTCTGCATCGTCCACCATAAAGTTGAAATATTTATCGTTGGACATAACAAGCGTGGTTGAAGCGTCGTCGAGAGTTTCGGGATCAGAGAGACCGGTTGATGCGTCATAGTTGTCAACGGTGATGGGGCTGAATGCTGTTATTCTTACAGTGTCGCCCTTTCCACGAATTTCTCCTTCATAATTCCTATTAATTACTCCATTCTGTCCAAATACAAGATTTTTCCTAAGTGATTCGAGTACTTTCGCACTCCAAACTTCACCAATAAAATTATTTAATGCCATATATAAAAACCTCCTATTTCAAAGTTCCATCTTTCAGTTGTTTTTCTATCTGTCCCATATTCGCTATGCGTTGATCTGGAGTCATCGATTTAACTTCAGCGACAGTAAATAGAACCGCGCCATTATCGGCGGGATTAGTATTTCTGCCAACTGATTTTTTGGCGTTGACTATTGATGCTAATTTTTCAGCATCGGCGGTAAGTTCTTCTTCAGTCTCACCTTTCAATCTAGCCGCAAACTCTTCCGGCAATTCTTTTGATGCTAGAATTTTCTTTTTCAAGCTTTCAAATTCAGCGTCCTGAATCTTCGCTTGTAATTCATCATATTGCTGTTGAAGTTCGGCGTATTTGTTCTTTTCACGGTCTAAACGCGCTGATATTTTTGCGTTTAGTTCATCTTGCGTGAAAAGTTTTTCATCTTTACCGGCTGTATTGGTGGCTTCGCCACTATCCTGGTTGCCGTCACCAGCATCATTATTATTATTTTCACTCATAGATGTACCTACGTTTTACTCCCAGTTCGGAGAGCTATTTTTGGTTATTGTTCTAAGTTCATTAATCCAAATTCTCGGGATTGCTCGGCGACTATTGCCGCTAGTTCGGCGTCAATATCCGCTTCACTTGCGCCCTCGTTCAACCGTTTCAGAGAGCTATGTTTTGAAGTTAGCCGATAGTTTACCCGCTGAGTTTCGATATCTACCAATTCTTTCATGTCAACAGGAAGAGATGACCGCCAATCTATTGAAATATTTTCAAGTTTCGTTGCACCGGATAGCTTTGATGCAACTTCGATATCGGCGGCGGTTCTCAGTACATCTTTTAATGGTTCTTCCATTATAATTTTCAGCCGATTAACTTTTGCCAATGTCGGCATAAGTAGTCGTTTAAGGGCTGATCCACTTTCCGCTAATCCGGCTTTGAGATCCGAGAAACACGCGGCGGAAGTTTCCGACATTATATATAATTCAGATAATACAATTTCAATCTGTTTAAATGAAGCTTCTAGTTTTGCATCCCAAACCAGATAATACGGTGCGGTTCCATCCTCACCAACCGGGATGAATCGACCACCACCAATTTCGATATCACTTTCGCCGGTGTCGGGATCGATATTAATTGAAGCTTCAGAACCCACAATATTTGGATCACTAAATTTATCGAGAGTTCGGGATGTTTTTATAAGTCGGTTTTCAAGTTCTTTTATAAGTCCATTGATATCTGTGAAGTCATCAGTTCCAACAACGCTTTCGGCTCCGATATTAGTTAATGGAATAACTAAGAAGTCATCAACGCCAGTCTTCTGAGAGTCGGGAACATCTTTATAGCGTTCGATGGTGGATAATTCGACAGCATTAGATATTTTGCCGTCTTTCATCACATACAGCCGATTCTCGATTGATCCCTTGCGGTGAATCTCAGCCGTCAAATAGTCGGTTCCATTTTCGGTAAATGTCCATGCGATAACGTGAGCTTCGACTTCAGTTTTGTTATCTGGAGAGACTACGGGGAACCAAAGAGCGGGATTTATAAGATCGATTTTGGCGCGGTCATCGAATCGGATTTTTGGAACCGCGTTGCCATATTTCAGAATGTGAATAACAGCATTATATAATAATATATCCATTTTATTATTGCCGGTTATTCTATCCATCGTTGGTTGATTATCGGCGGTGAAGTCTGGAGGAGAACCGACCAGCAGATCAGCAAAGAGAGTACATAGCCGTTTATGCCAATTCGTGACGATATCTTTTTTACGTGTTTCATCTGCTGAATTATGGTTGAAGACTAAATCGTGTTTCCCTTCGAAAAGTCGCTGGTTGGTTGTATAAGTAGTCAGTCGGGAAAGCTCCGATTCTGGCGGCCATTGATTGCCAATTTTAAATAAATTGTTAATGTTTGTTAATGTCATATATTCACCTCAAAATACTTCATTACCGATATATCGTAGGCAGTCCAGAAGATCGTCATTTTCTTTGACTGGTTTTTCATCGCCGCGTTCGGATGCTTTAGAATCCCAGACGTAACCGCCAATCTCTTCGATTAACTGAGGACATCTATTTTGGACTATGACCAATTTGCCGGTTTCGAAAGCGTTGGCTATTTTGGCGAGTCCATCATTTACGGTATTGTTGGCGTTCTTTACTCTCTTGAAGTCGTCTGCGATTAGCTGATTCTTGAATGATTTTGCAGAGGGATCAACTAGGATTGACCGGGGATATTTACCACCAATAAACGCTTTTAGATCGCTTGAGAGCGTCGTATTTAGCTTGTCTTGTTCTTTGTATTCGTCTGTGATATAATAGGTGTCTCCGATTTTTACCGCTTTCAAAAATGCTGTGGGGTGAGTTTGGCCGTAATCGCAACCGATATAGAGAGATTGCCATTTACCGTCCGGTATCTTATCGATGCAATGAATACTTTTATCGAAGTTAGAATATATGGTGCCGTCTGCGAGAACCCATTTACCATCAATATATCTTTCGTACCATAACCCGGTATATTCTTTCTTGATATCGATAATGTATTGTTCTGAGAGGTACGGGTTATCTTCTAGGGTAAAATGCCAGCTCTTCATATTGAGGTCGGCTTCACGATCTAAGTATTGTTTCTTGAACCAGTGATTAGGCGGCCCTGGATTCATCGTTAAGTATGCTCTGGCGTCATCTTCTGATAATCGGCTCATCATCATTTTAAAGAATGATTCGGGCCATGTCGTTATTTCTTCTCCGAGTGCTCTAACTAGGGTTTCGCCCTGGATTTTCTGATAACTGGCGTCATCGTTAGCCCCCTCTAGCCAAACGGTTCTCCCGTAAATTTCGGCTTCTTTTTGAATCATTCTGAGTTTGAAATTTTCCGGACCAACCCACATTGCGATATCATTTAAGATATTTCTTTTCAAGCTGTTAAGAGTCTTACCGACAAATAGAATATTGCCGGGTGGAGCGGTTATAACTTCATGTATCATTTTGATGGTAGAGCCTACTGATTTACCGGATCGAATCGCACCGTGAGCGGCATTAATACGATAATTAGAATTTAAAATAAAATCACGTTGTTTATCTTTCGGCATCTGAAGAACCATTTTCTTCCTCCATTGCTTTCATTAATGCCATAAATTCACCGCCACGCTCGTTTCCATCGCCTGAATCTTCTAATCTTCGCTTATCCATCAGTATTGCCAAAGATACCGACCAATCACGCATATCTTTAGCTTTAGTTATCTCTGGAAGCATTGCCACCAATTTATCTATTCCATCGGCAATTACTTTGATTCTTTCCGGTCTATTGTAAAGTGATTTACATTTAGCCGCTTTTCTGGTTCTTTCGGTGGATATATCGTATCCTCTGGCGCTGGCTACATTAGAAACTGTACCGTTACTAACTCCGACTTTTCCGGCAACTTCTCTTGTAGTTAGCCCCTCTTTCAAATAACCAATAATTAGATCGTTACGTTCATCTTTACTTTGATCCATCGCAGTACAAATAAGATCACCTCCTAAAGAATATAATTATTTATTCTAATTTATATAATTCGTTGTAATAATTATAATAGTCTTTTAATATAACCGTTTATGATTTTATTGTAGCAAACTCGTCCAGTCTATAGTCTATAAGAATAATGTTATCTCGTCGCCGTCGATGAAATATCAGTAGCTTTTCTTATATTCATAATGATAGCTGAATAACTGAATCGATAACAGGTAGATCATTCAATCGCTGAATAGACGGATAACGTTTTTGTTTGCCGCCAATGACCACCAATATTTATTTAATTGTTTGCATGGAATTGTAAACTTGTTAAAAAATATGGGGGATTGGCGACATTGCCAACCCGATTATTCTTTTTGTTTTATTTATATGTGTCGATGCTATTTTCGACAATTGTTGTATTTCGGCAATTGAAGTGGTTTAGGTATTCATCTCGCCAAGCATCCCCTCTATTTTATCCAACAATAATTCCATTTTCTCATTTATCTCAAACATCAATCTGCAATCTTCTGAACTCATTCTTCTATCCACTCCATAAACTCTTTATGCAGTCTCTGCTTATTCTCAGCATACCATTTTTCGGCATCTTCATAAGTATAAAACACTTCATATTCAATCCCATCTATAATTTCATATCCGACCAAATGGCAATCGTCCCAATTCATCGCATCTATTTCATCTCTCAATCCATTATTATACCAACCTCGTCGAATTTTTATTACTCCCATTAGCATCTCCTCCAAGTTCATTTATTATATATTCCAAGTTATCGCAATCGTGAAAAAGTCTGTACCACTTGCGAATCGATAGCAGTACCGGTTGTACCACTTGTACCACTTCTATTCTACCAAAAATCGATAGCAGTACCACTTGTACCACATGTACCACTTGTTTTGAGAAAAAAACTATATTATACTACAGTATTCTCTATAATATTTTATTTAATTTAAGTGGTACTAGTGGTACAAGTGGTACTGTTAGCGGTTTTCTTGTACCACTTCAAATTTCATCCGGTACAAGTGGTACTGTTAGCGGTTTTCCGAGTCTCCCATTCATTCTGGACAGTTTCTAAATTTTGCATCGGGTACAACGCTACAGCCGAATCAAATTTTTTGAATTTAACAAAACTGAAATTGACTCCGTAGAATCCCCGCCGAGCAGTCCCATCTATTTCTCCAGTGATCGGATTGATGCAATCTCGAATTCTGCCCTTAGATAGACCCAATTCACTTGTGATGTATTTCGTGAAAGATCGCTGGTTTTTCGGTGCCACTGATAACAACTCGCAATATCTATTATAAAAAATATATAAAAATTCAGTGGCTGCAAAACTCCGATCTGCATTCCCGATATCCGGTCTGATATTCGAATCATATTCGCAGAATCTATCAAAGAAACTGGAAATAGTGTGGCTGCGTTCATCATATAATGCCGCGTCGTCGTCTATCGAGGAAACTCTCTTCAACTGACACCCATTCGCAACAAACTCTTTCGCCAACTCCACGAGAACATTTAGAAAACCGCTCAACTCAGACGGCGTAGTTATCCGATCGATGATATTAGGATCATCTAACTTTTCCATCGGTTGCTGAGGATTGCCCACGAAATGATACGGGAATATAACAGGTCTCAACCGCTCTCTCCATCCGGGCGATTCATCATTGAATTTGGGCGGATCATTTGAATCCATGATGATAGTGCAGTATGGCCGATACATGAACGGCTTTCGATATTTGAACTCTATTCTTGTTAGATCGCCGCCAGAAATCGTTTTTAGTTTGCTGGTCTTGACTGTACTTCCTTGAGTCTCACTCGCATAAACAATACGTTTATTATAAATGATGGAAGTCGCGAATTTATCACGGTCCAACTGTTCTATATCGGTACTTCCTATCTGATTTTCTCCGAAGAACTCTTCGAATAAATGACTGAGAACTCCTTTCCCATTTCTTCCACGACCAATCCATATATAAATCGCCCGGAGTGCTTTTCCCAGCATCGCACTTACGAACGCATCTTTGATAGTTTCGATCGATTCTTCGCCCTCAGTAATATTTCGCAAAAATGCGTCGATGTTTGGACATTTTGCATTTTCATCATATATTACTGGCGATTTAATATTTATAAGTTCAGATCCATTTCCTTTATATGGATTTAACTTGCCGGTTCTGAGATCAATTATACCATTCGCAACAGGAAACTTGTATGGGTCCGGATTAAATGTATCGATCGATCGCGATCTTAACCGGATCTTCTCTTCAGTTTCGTTTCCGAGATGAATAGTGAAATGTTCGGATGCAAGATCCTCCATTTCTTGTTTGATATGGAAGATCGCACCGGGTTTATAGATACCTGACTGGCGATCAAAATACCAGACTTCATCCTCGCACAAAACAGTTTTGTAATATACGACTGCCGCTCTTGCGGCTTTCGTCGGTGAAAATTTGACTGTTTTATTATCCTCAGATTTATGCACTAAATCTGCCAGCATGATACCATTCACTTCAGATATCATCGCATCTTGATAGGTATCAATGATCATTTAGACCCGCTCCCGAACTACTAAGAATTCATCCACGTGATGAAATGTAGAGAGCCCGGTCGATGACTGAAGATGAACTATCCCGTTCTCTTCATCCAGTGCTACGATTTTGGCTGAAAATATTCGACTGCTATCTTTATCCTTTACTATTACAACTTTGTTATTTAACTTTTTAAATGCGTCTAGCATCAAACTCATATCAATCAACTCCTAATTGGTTTCGAAAATTATAAAAATGCACTGTTTAGTTACCATGACATATTAATTATTATTTCTCCTATAATTGATTACATC
>Ga0334888_1002770_pt1 | contig 18474 bp, 14 predicted proteins | sample GraSluR1_MG_FD_207227 | JGI IMG/M metagenome (GOLD analysis project Ga0334888, IMG submission 207227) | Sludge microbial communities from methane-producing bioreactor in Wageningen University, Netherlands - Granular Sludge_3_08-R1 | ecosystem: Engineered > Bioreactor > Anaerobic > Unclassified ...
GCAAATCCAGCCGCATAGCTGATGATATTAAACCAGTTGTTCAAATCAGCCAATACCGAACCAATCACCACCACAAATATCACCGTCTCGACAAAACCAAGCAGCCACACAATCAGCTTCCGATCACGAATGACATAGATGACTCGCAATGTATCCAGTGCCATATTCCCCAGGCGTAAAATAAACACCCCAATAGCGCCCAAAATCGCCTGGGGTGTTATGATAAATTCCATATCGACTACCTCCTGGTAGGGACAGTAAATAATCGCAATCGAATCTATTTACCGGATGAGCCGTTCATTGCCGGTAGATAAAACCGTTTCACATACTCTTTTACCATTCTGCGTGTTGAGAACTGCGGAGATAATGTGCGGATGGACTCTTTCATGCGTGCAATCCAATCATTGGGGATGCTGCCGGTTGAATGTCCCTGGTAATACAGGGGAATGATTTCTTTTTCCAGCGTGTCATACAGGCTTTCCGAGTCAATCGCATCCTGTTGTTCAGAGTCAGGATAATCCATGTCTGAGCCAATGGCCCAGCCGTTGCGACCATTGTAGGCTTCGCGCCACCAACCATCTAAAACCGAGAAATTCAGAACCCCATTTAAGGCAGCTTTCATGCCCGATGTGCCCGATGCTTCATTGGGACGCCGCGGGGTATTCAACCACACATCCACACCCTGTACCAGGTAACGGGCTACATTCATGTCATAATTTTCAAGGAAAACCAGCCGCCCGCCGCATTTTGCATCTTTCACCGCGCGGTAAACCTCCTGGATCACCAGTTTTCCCGGCTCATCCGATGGGTGCGCTTTGCCCGCAAAAATGATTTGTACGGGCTTTTCAGGATTGTTAATGATTTTCAGCAAGCGCTCAAAATCTCGCAGAATTAGATAGGCGCGTTTGTAGGTTGAAAAACGCCTGGCGAAACCAATGGTTAATGCGTATTGATCCAGCAAGACGCCGCTGGCGATCACCTGAACGGGATGGAAACTGGTGGTCATCCACTGCTTGCGGGCGCGCTGCGTGGCAAAGGAAATCAACTTTCTTTTCAAGTGCTGTCGAACCGCCCAGATTTCTCCATCAGAAATATTGTCAATGCAACTCCACATTTCAGGGTCATCAAGCCTGTCTTGCCAGCCAGCTCCAAAATGCCGTGCAAACAACAATCCCATACGCCTTGCCAGCCAACTGCTGTGATGCACACCATTGGTGATGTAGTCTATAGGAACTTCATCCACCGACTTTTCAGGCCACAAAAAGCTCCACATACGGCGGGAGACATCACCGTGCAATTCTGAAACAGCATTACGCTGTTCGGAAAGCCTTAAAGCTAAAATGGGCATACTAAAATTGTCACCCCAGGAATATGTGTGGCGTGCCAGGTCAATAAACTGGTCGTGATTTAATCCCAATTCCTGCCAGATCCGAGAGAAATATTTCTCAATCAGATAGATCGGAAACTCGTCATTTCCTGCCGGAACGGGTGTGTGCGTGGTGAAGGTGTTGCTGTGGCGAATCTGTTGCATGGCTTTCTCAAAGCTTTCACCTTCAGCAACCAGTTCGCGCAATCTTTCAACGGTCAGAAAGGCTGAATGGCCTTCATTCATGTGCCACACATCGGGCTGAAAGCCCAATAATCGCAAGGCTCGAACGCCGCCCACACCCAGCATAAATTCCTGTGAAATGCGGGTTTCAACTTCACTGTTATATAGCCGGTTGGTAATCTGTCGATCAGCAGGATTGTTCTTCTCCAGATTTGTGTCTAACAGGAACAAACGAACACGCCCCACCTGAACACACCACACCCGTGCATGCACATCTCTATCTGGAAGATTTACCGTCACTAGAAACGGATTATTTTTGTCATCTACAACTGGTAAAAGGGGTAATTCGTCGAATTTAAGGCTTTGGCTGCGGTCTTCCTGCCAGCCGCTCTCACTAATCGCCTGCGTAAAATAACCTTCACGATATACAAAACCCATCCCCACCAGTGGCAATCCTAAATCGCTGGCTTCTTTCACATGATCGCCTGATAATACCCCCAATCCTCCCGCATAAACCGGAAAACTTTCATGCAGACCAAATTCAAAAGAGAAGTAAGCGATTTGTTTCTCTTTAAGGTGAGGATAGGTTCGGTCGAACCAGGTATCGTATGACACTATGTAATGATCAAACTGTTCCAGAACACTGTCATAGCGCTCCAGGAAGAAGCGGTCATTGGCAGCAGCATTTAAACTGGTACGGTCCACTTTTCTTAAGAACGCAATAGCGTTGTGCGATAGATCTTCCCACAGCGAAGAATTGATATATTGAAACAGTTTTTGCGCTTCAGGGTGCCAGGTCCAATATAAATTGTAGGCAAGTTCAGACAGGCGGTGAATGCGCGCCGGAAGCTGAAAACTGTTTGGGGTTAGAATTCGATATTCATTCATTGAATCGGACAATTATTCCTTACTTTGTATAAATAGAACCTGCATCAATTTTACATGATTTCAACAAAAACGCATAATCGATTGAATTAAATTACACATAAAAACCGTTTCAGTCAAAGCGGGTGATTGAATAAATAGTCCAGTAAAGATCATGAGGCGTCAACAGGAACGATCGCTGCAGCAATTCTCCACTGATGAGAATATCCACAACCACAACTGCTTCGGCCGGATCATTGTTCACGGTGGCGTTTCGGATGGCAAAGCTGTCAATCATCCCATTAAAATGCAGGTTCTCTACAATTGATTCTGGCGTCCAACCGCCAAAAACACTCTGATCTAAATATTGCAACATCATCTCCGGCTCTTCCTGATAAGCAACCAGGAATGCCTGCACCACCCCTTCGGGTGATGTTGGATACCCTTTTCCTGATTGCCAGGGAGTAGCTTTCACTGAAGTAACTTCCCCCGCCGTCTGTTCGACAGGGAACAGGGAACATGATGCGGTTATGACCATAAAAACAAACAATACAAACCCGCGAAACAAGGATTTCATATTTTTATCCTGAAAAAAGTTTTCTGGAAGTAAGGGAACAAGTTTCATACCAGTTCATTCTATTTAGCCGCTTCTGGTATGTAACCACGCCATAATTTTTTCAGGTTTCCAGGTGTTGATCACATGCCCGGCTTGCAGCCAGGCGCGTCGTGCAGCAGAAATGCCGTAAACCAGGTTGTCCAGGCGCCCAATCCGGTGCGCGTCGCTGTTGATGGCGAGCAGAATACCCATCTGTGCCGCCCGGCGTGCATAGGCTTCAGGCAAATCCAGGCGGTGCGGATTGGCATTGATTTCCAGTGCAATGCCGGTTTTTTGCGCCGTTTCCAGAACAGCCGTCCAGTCCAGGTCGGCGCCTTCGCGGTTGGGAAGCAATCGCGCACTGGGGTGTCCTACAATATCCGCATGCGGATTGTTCATAGCCTTGATCAGCCGAGCGGTAATTTCTTCTCCCGGCTGGCGCAGGCTGGTGTGCAGTGAGATGATGACAATGTCCAGTTCTGCCAATACATCATCTGGGTAATCCAATGATCCATCAGCGCGGATTTCAACTTCAGCCCCCTGGAGAATTCGAATTGATTCACCCAGTTTTTGCTGAACAGTATCAATTTCTGCTCGCTGCATGCGAATGTCATCGGGGCGCAATCCCCCTGCTATGCCCAATCCGCTGGAATGATCTGTTATTGCGATGATCTTATGACCATTTTGAATTGCCGATAAAGCCATTTCTTCAATGGTGTTCCTGCCATCGCTCCAGGTGCTGTGCATGTGAAAATCAGCATGCATATCTTCCAGTTGAATCAGGTTGGGTAAATCACCATGCTTAACAGCTTCAATTTCTCCGCGGTCTTCGCGCAATTCCGGTGGAATCCAACGCAGACCAAGCGCTTCATAAACCTGCTCTTCCGTTTCACAGCTTATCCTCTCGCCATCACTCTCCCTCGTCAGGGTTTGCTCTGAAAGGGATAGACCTTGACGTTGCGCCAACTCACGCACACGCACATTGTGGTCCTTTGAACCGGTGGTAAACTGCCAAAGGCATCCAAAATTTATAGTAGGTTGAATCCACACTTGCAATGCAACGCCGTTTTTCAGTTCGACACTGGTTTTATTCTCACCGCGTCCCAGCACATTAACCACATCAGGATGTTGAAGAATCGCCTCAACCACTCTGGCTGGGTTATCGGATGCCACGGCAAAATCCAGATCGCCAATGGTGTCCCGCCAGCGGCGCAGGCTGCCGGCAGCCTCGGCGCGTTTCACGTCTGGCAGCTCCCGCAGCCACTCAAGCCATTGGTTGCCAAGCGTCCAGGCGTCATCTAAAACCATGCGCTTGCTGCGCCGCGCCACCATTTCAATGCCATCGAGAATGCGTTTTTCTGACTTTTCGCCCATGCCGGGCAAATTGCGCAGCAATCCGTTGAGCGCAGCAGATTTCAGCCCTGCAAGGTTAGTGATACCAGCCTGTTTCCAGAACAATGCAGCTTTTTTGGGGCCAACGTCGGGTACTTCCAACAATTCAATCAGGCTGGGAGGAACTTCCTGTTCCAGTTTTTCCAGCAATTTCAACTTGCCGGTTGTCAATAATTCTTCGATCTTATCGGCAATGGCTTTTCCAACGCCTGGAATTTCTGTTAACCGTTTCTCATCCCGGGTGGTTTGAATATCAACCGGAAGGTTGCGCAGGTTGTCTGCCGCCTTGCGATAGGCCAGCGTTTTATAAATGATTTCACCTTTAATCTCCAACAGGTCAGCCACCCGGTCAAAGACATCGGCCACTTGTTCATTATTCATCATAGGCTTTATGGACAGGAAATGCCGTCCTGCGGCGGTGAAGGTTCTTTGGGAACCAGAATCTGTGTTCCAAATACGGGCAAGGTTTCCACTGGTTCGTAATAACACAACACCGGGATGGAAATCCATTTTACCCAGGCGTCATTTTCATTGCCAAATTCATAGGTGCCGCCCTGGAACTTCACTTGAAGCGGTTCGCTTACAATCATCGAAAATCGATGCTCTTTCAAGTCGCGGTTGAATTTTTCGAAATAGGCGCTGTTGTCTGCCATGGCCTCATCCATCATGCGTTTCTTTTCATAGGCAGGCACCAGGGGAACATCTTTAACATAACCAAAGGTGAGCAATTGTCGTTGATCAATGAACAAAACCTCACCCTCTGCGTTTCCTTTGGCAACCCATTCTTGCACGGTTTCCAGCGCCTGTTGTGTTTCAACTTTAGACGGCAGGCTGAAAGGTTCGGCAGCCAGTACCACATTAACCGCCGGGTATAAAACGGTAAGCAAAATCAATCCATTGACCCAAAAATTCCACGGTAATGATTTCGTTAGCCATTCTTTTGCGCCGGCTTGCCAGGCAAGGGCTGCTGTGAATAATAATCCAATCAAAAGCATATCCAGGTTATGCAAATTGTTACCGCCGCCAATCTTTACACTGACCACGATCCCTACAACTAAAAATGCAATCAGTCCACCGGCGAGCGCCAGAATTTGCCAAATATCTAATTTCCATTTTTTTACAACCACGAGATAAATCAATAACGCCATCAATGGACCGGCTGCCAGCAGCAGCATCATCACAATACCCAGCGAATTCGTGGCATTAGGGAACAATCTCTCCCACAGCAATGGCTGACGGCCAAGCAAATTGCTCACCCCTTCCACGCTCAACATGGAAGGTGATGCTGTTGATGGAGATGAAGCTTTTAAAAGTTTGATCAATCTGGGTATGAACAGGCTACCCGTAAGACCGGCAGCCACAAGTGAAATTGCCCTCGTCCAACGTTGCCGATCATTCAAGGTATAACCAAATCGTCCTTCAACCAGCGTGATCATACCCGCCCACATGGCGGGGGCAAACATCCAGGTGCTGCGGCTGATCACCGCATAATATCCCGCCAATGCCACCAGGACGATAGCCATCCACGTCGACAATCGTCTCGCACCGGCAACCAGAATCGCGGACAATATCAGCGGGGTGTAAATTGGTCCTTGATTCAAAAATAAATACGCCCAGAATCCCAGAAACACCCAGTCCCAACTCTTTTGTTTCGGAGAAAAGAAGAGTAACCATCCCAGCAAAATATAGGGAATACTAAAAACAAACGCGCTCCAAAAGCGTACCATGCCAATGCTGACCTGAGGCAATAAGAATGGCAATCCCCACAGGCTCTGCCGACCTTTATCAATATACGCCGGAATGTTTTGATCAGCGGGAAAGATATATAATCTGCGGCCATAGAGTACTGAATAGTCCCAGATGCGGTTGCCTTCAGACCAACCAAGCGAAAAAGGATAATTCACCGCGCTCTGAAAGGATTCTCCAAGCGAAAACATGGTACCTGTGACAATTAATGAGATGATCAAACTATTAAAATCAATACTCTTCTTTTCATCGACGGTGGTTGTCCAGGCAGCCGCGCCATATATCGTCAACGCCAGAAACCAGCGTAAATACCCGCCGCTGAAAATCTGACTGTAACTGATGAGAAAGAATGTGCTGCCAAGCAGACCAATCGCGCCGGCGAGCATCCAGCGCAGCCAACCCAATTTCGCTCGATACCTCCGAATTGGCAGCAGGATATTGGGCAGCCAGGTTTCCAATAAGACCAATCCAGTGAACGTAACAATATATACTGAGACGGCTATTAAAGAATAGGAAATGCGTGTGGCGCCTACCAATTGAGGACGAAACCAGGCATCCATATCTCGTATAACGCCGATTAAAAATGCAGCCAGTGCAAAAGTAATAAGTGTATTCAATAGGTATTTACGCTTGTTCTGTTCGATCATTGACAAACCCATCCGTTAGTTCATGGAAACATTAATTGTTCATACTTCCGGCACATCGATCCAATACTGTAATTTTGCATAATAAGAAGTTTACCAGCCTGCGATAATTTTTGGCACTGATATTCATCGTTTAATAATTCAGCAATCACTTTTGCCAGGATCACAGGGTCATTGGGTGGAACCAGGCGCCCCGTTTTACCATCCCGGATCACTTCAGGAATCCCGCCAACCGCTGTGCAAACCGTTGGAATCCCCATGGCAAGCGCTTCCAACAAAGCCATGGGCAATCCTTCAGAATGTGATGGAAGGATGAACAGGTCAGAGGCAGCCAACAACTCCGGGATATTGTTGCGCACACCCAGAAAATGAATGCGGTCGCCGAATCCCCCCGCCTGTGCTGTTGATTTCAATTCATCCATAAGCGCACCGCCCCCGGCCAGCACCAAATGCGCCAGGGGAAAAACCGCAGCTACATGGCTGAATGCGTCAATTAATACTGCATGCCCTTTCTCAGTGGCCAGTCTTCCCACCGAGATCAGGCACTTTCCATCCAACGGTATAGCTAATTCTGTACGTATGCAATCTTTGATTTCCTGTGAGACATCTGATATTTGCACCCCATTATGAATCACTTCAATTCGTGTTGATTGAATGCCCTCGTCAATGGCAGCCTGTTGAGTTGGTTCAGTTACGGCTACAAGTTTTGTCGCGATACCCCCATTAATCATCCAGGAATGTATCTTCTGCAAATATTTGGAAAAGTTATGTATTCGTCCATGATGTGTGGCGATTCGCACAGGCACGCCGCACAGCCAGGCTAACGGCAACCCGATCAGGTTGCTGTGATGCGTAAACGTTTCAATCGCATCAAAATTCCGGCTGCAAATCAACCGCCAGGTGCGAAAAATTCCACTCATTAGTCGGAAAAGATTGCCCAGGCCGCCAGCGCCAGGCCTGCGAGCATGCAGATTCACTATTGGAAATGCAGCATTTTTTTGCCATTCGGTCTGAAGCATTTCTTTATCATAAAGAAATGCAACCGTGACCGCATAACCCTGTTGATGAAACCAGTCAGCCTGGTTAAGCAGTACTCGCTGTGCGCCGCCTGTTTCCATCTGGCTGCCCAACAACAGCAAACGCTGTTGCTTTTCAAGGCATGCCCCATTCTTGAAGAGTTTCATTGATCACGTTTCCCAATTATTTGAGCAAAGAATTCCAGGCGTTTCTTCTCTTTAAGACTCTGGTCGATCAATGGCGCGATCAAGTTGCGATCAACCCTTTTCCCCATCATGTGATACGCAAAAGTATATACATGTTCGGAATATTCTAGAATATTATTTTCAGTATTTGGAATCTGGCAAACAAAATCATATTGACGGTTCGATAGATCCGAATCACGATATCCAATTATCACGGGAAGCCCATGAATTAAATATTCACGGACTTTGAGAGGAGAAGCTTCTTCCATATCTTTCCGATGTAATGCAAGCGTTCCAATTGCCGCATCGCAAGTAGTAAAAATTTTTTTATACTCGTTCGACTGCAAGAAACCATGGCAGGCAACGTTTTTAGGAATTTCTTCCATCTTCAAATCATTCCTGGAGTAACCAATAATATCAATGTGAATATCTGGTTTAAGAATGGCAAATTCAATTATCTTATCGACACCATGCCATGGATAACCAGGTGTACCAATGAATACCATACGAGGAACCATATTATGAGTAGGAGGCAATACTTCAAAATTACTCAACTCAATACCATTTGAAATCACAATGGTTGATTTGTCAAACCGGATATTGGTTGGATGTTGTGCAATTTCTTCGCTTGTTGAGGTAAAACCAGCTGCACGTGAAAGAATTATCTGCCGCCCAATACGATTTATCCAATAATACATTGCTCCACGATACTGATATTCTTGCTGATCCAGGGTGTTTAATTCAACGACAACCGGAGCAATGGCAAAAATCTTTTGAAGGGGAAAACAAAATAAGCCATAGCGTAAATAAATAAGGTCAGGTTTATATTCTCGAACCGCTTGGATCAGATTAGCCAACGCCTGAATTCGGGAAAGCTCTTTGGTGATTGAACCAATCAAAGGAAATGAAATCTTTTTTACAAAATGAAATGAAGTTGAATCGGGAAAACCATTGTTATCTGGGCTATGAAGGAATAAATGAACTTGATGCCCGGCAGATTGCCAATGGTTAATCTGGGTTTGGATTTTTTTTCCAACCCCGCCATTCAAAATAGACGCATCAAGGTGAAGGGTAATGTATGCAATACGCATGTTTGATTTGGTTATTGTCAATTTTATTCAAATACCATTTAAAAATTAGCAGTATCTTTAGTTCTTCAGGATCATCTGCACAATTTTTTCGCTGGCTGAACCATCACCATAAAGTGATATATGTTGCGCGGGTATTGGGAATTCCTTTATCATATATACTATCTTTTCCTGGTCGACCCCTGTCAACTGATTCCACCCCGAATCGACTGTTTCAACCCACTCAGTTTCATCACGCAATGTGATGCAGGGAATACCCAGCCAGTAAGCCTCTTTTTGGACTCCACCCGAATCGGTCAGGATCATCCTGGCGTTTTTCTCCAGGGCGGCCATTTCAATATACCCTACGGGTTCAATCATCATCACATTTGGAGATACGGTCAAACCCTGGGAGATTAAGACCTTTCGCGTTCTTGGGTGCACAGGAAATAGAATAATATCCTCAACCGATGCAAAAGCTTTAAGTATGGCAGCCATACGCTCTGGGTTGTCTGTGTTCTCTGCACGATGAACGGTAGCCAATATATATTGTTTCGGGGATAATTTCAAACGCGCAAGTATTTCTGGACTCTCTCCTGCAGATTTCACAGCATGTTGCAAAGCATCTGCCATGACATCACCTACTTCATAGACACCATTTGTAATGCCTTCTTTGGCCAGATTTTCAACAGCGACATTTGAAGGGCAGAACAGCAAGTCGGAAATATGGTCTGTTAATACCCGGTTTATCTCTTCAGGCATGCGGCGATTAAAACTGCGCAAACCTGCCTCAACATGCGCCACAGGAATATACAATTTGCTGGCAGTCAAGGCGCCCGCCAGCGTTGAATTGGTATCGCCATATACCATTACCCAATCCGGCATTTCTTTTTCCAGGATGGGTTCCAGGCGTTGAAGCATTTCACCCGTTTGTTGACCGTGATGACCGGATCCCACCTCCAGGTTGTAATCGGGTGTAGGAATATTTAATTCATCAAAGAAGATTTGGGACATGCGGGCATCATAATGCTGACCTGTATGCACCATAATTTCACGGGCTGCTGTGCGCAGAACCCGGCTCACCGCGGCAGCTTTGACAAATTGCGGTCGTGCGCCAACAACTGTTAATACTTTCATCTATTCTTGACCAAGCCCTATGTAGGTCAAACCAGCGTCGGCAGCATCTTGCGAGGTAAACACCTTACGTCCATCCACCACGATGGAGCCTTTTAGAGATTGTTTAAGTTCTTTTAAATTCAACTTTTTGTAAACCTGGTGGGCAACCATCACCACGACAGCATCACAGTCCCGGGCTTTTTCCAACAATTCACCCTGATAGGCTTCCACCCACGGGTCATGAATGACGGTTTCTGCTCCCTGCGCGGCTAACCAATGGAAAAGCGCCTCACTCGGTGTGTTGCGGATATCATCGCTCTCCTCCAAATAGGAAAAGCCCATCATGAGGATTCTTGCACCATTTAAGGGTTTACCAGTTTTCTCCAGAGCAGCTTTCAATAAATGCCCCATGTGGATGGGCATTCCATCATTCACAGCACGCGCTGCCGGCAGCAACCGAACTGGAATATCTTGATCATGAACGCCATACATCAACAGCCACGGATCTTTGGGAATGCAGTGCCCGCCGACGCCAGCGCCAGGTAAATGCATGTTTCGTGAAGGGCTTTTGTTAACCAGTTCACGCACTTTCCAAACATCAGCACCATTGGCTTCACAAATCAATGCCACTTCATTAGCAAAGGCAATTTGAACATCGCGGTAGGCATTTTCGGTGGTTTTCACCAGTTCGGCTGTGATGATTTCGGCGGTATCCAGGTCACCCTGAACAAAATTGCGGTACAGGTCAACCATCAAGTCGGCCACCTCGGGTGTGCTGCCGCCGCACACACGGCTCATCTGGCTCAAATTGCTTAACAATTTACCCGGCATCACCCGTTCAGGGCACGCTCCCAGGTAAAACCCCTGGTTTAGTTTTCTCCCGGTTGCTTTCTCAAAAATGGGCTGCACCACGCGCTTAACCGTTCCGGGCGCAATGGTTGATTCGATAATCACCAACGCTCCCTCTTTCAGCACCTGTCCCAGGCTTTCACAGGCTGAGCGAAGCGCCACATATTGCGGGATGTGATTCTCATCAACCGGCGTTTCAACATCAATTAGAACAATATCTACATCGCGGAGTTTTTCATAATCAGTTGTGGCAGAGAAATAACCGTTTTTAACAACTTTTGCCAGCAATTCACTCAAACCTGGCTCTTCGCCTTCGATGGGGTTAATGCCATTATTGATTTTTTCCACACGTTCCTGGCGAATTTCCATGCCGGTAACATGAAAGCCCACACTGGCAAAGGTACAGGCTACCGGCAAGCCAACATAACCGAGCCCGATTACTGCAATTTTTGCCTGTTTTTCATTAACTTTCAGTTTTAAATCATTAAGGTTCATTTTTTTATTATTCTCAGTGAATATGCTGATTTATACCTTTACCTGGCGCTGTTCTTCACCTGAAAGCACAACCGCCTTGGCAAGTTCCAGGGCGCGCAACGCATCATCACCGCTTACTGCTGTGGGAGTATCATTCAACACAGCAGAGATAAATGCTTCCTGTTCAGCGCGCAAAGGTTCCTTCTTGTTTACCATAAAGCGCATCATGCCGCCTTCGCCCACACCGCGCAACACCCGCAAATTTTCCCATTCAGCCGTGTGCGTAGCCGAATTTTCGAAAAAGTACAAATCCTGGGTTAAATAATCCACCCGGAACATGCCACGTTCACCGGTCACAAACAATTCGCGAATCTTTGTAGGTGTCAACCAGTTGATAGTCAACGTGCCTACGGTACCATCTGCCATACGGACCAACCCGGCCAGTAGGTCTTCATGCTGGCTGTGAATGCGATGCTCTGTTTCAGCATACACGCGAATGATTTCCTGTCCGGTTACATAGCGCATAATATCCAGGTCATGCACAGCCAGGTCAATCACCACACCCACATCACCAATTCGCGCCGGGAATGGCCCCTGGCGGTGAGCGTCAATTTGAAACACCCTTCCCAATTCTCCGTCAGCAATATGTTGCTTCAGGGCAATTACGGCCGGGTTGAAGCGTTCAATGTGCCCAACCATCAACTTTACATTGGCTTCATTGGCCGCCTCGATAATTTGCTTGCCCTGCTCGAGATTAAAAGCAATTGGTTTTTCAACCAGCAGGTGAATTCCACGGCTGATGACATCCAATGCCACATCGAGATGGTAAATCGTTGGGACAGCAACTGTCACAATATCTGGTTTTTGTTCATCCAGCATGGTTCGATAGTCGGTATAGGCCTTTGTGCCGTAGCGCTGTGCGATGGCTTCTGCTTTTGCCAGGTCGCCGTCAGCCACGCCGACAAATTCCACATCGGGTAGTTCCCAGTAGATTCGGGCGTGATTGCGCCCCATGGAACCCACCCCAATCACTGCACTTTTCAGGGTCATAAGCGGTTTACCTCATAAACTACTTTTTCCAGATCTTCCTGAGTCAATTGCGGATGAACCGGAATAGATATAACTTCTTTGACAATCTTTTCTGTCACGGGGCAATTGGCATGCCCAATTGCCATATCCATAATCGGGGTCTGGCTATAAGCCGGCACCGGGTAGAAAATGCCTGTGCCCACTCCATTGTCATTCAACTGTTTAACAGCCGCATCGCGGTCTTGCCCATCTTTCATGCGAATGGTGTACTGATGCCAGACATGTTCATATCCTGCTTTAACTGTGGGGGTGATCACACTCTTGATATTTTTGTTGTAATATTCTGCATTTGCACGGCGAGCCTGCGTGAACGCTTCAAAGCGTTCTACCTGCGCCAGGCCAATCGCAGCGTGTAAATCGGTCATACGGAAGTTGTATCCCAGCATGTCGTGATAATAACGGCGCTGCATACCGTGGTTGCGGATCATGCGCATGGTTTGAGCCAGTTGTTCGTCATCCGTGGTGAGCATACCGCCTTCACCCGACATCACGTTTTTGGTCGCATACAGGCTGAAACACCCTGTGCCAAAACCGCCGGTGGCTTTGCCGTTGAACTTTGCTCCGATAGATTGAGCGCAATCTTCAATTACAGCCAAATTGTGCCGCCTGGCGATGTCCATAATGGCATCCATATCACAGGGATTCCCGTACAAGTGCACCGGCATGATGGCGCGGGTACGGGGTGTGATGGCTTTTTCAATCAGAGCGGGATTGATATTAAAAGTATCTTCTTCAATATCCACGAATACAGGAATTGCTTTGGTATAAAGAATGCTGCTGATGGAGGCAAAGAAGGTAAAGGGTGTGGTAATTACTTCGTCACCCTCACCAATGCCATGCGCCAACAAGGCAATATGCAAAGCGGTGGTGCCGCTGGAGGTAGCCACAGCAAATTTTGTACCGCAAATTTCTGCCCATTTTTCTTCCAACTTTGCAGTACGCGGCCCTTGCACCAGCATGCCTGAATCGAGCACTTCCATAACGGCTTTTTTTTCTGCTTCTCCAATAAACGGTTTCGATATAGCAATCATAATTAACTCCTGGATTATTTCTTTAGGTTAAGATCTTTTTTGGGAATCAGTACTTCACACCCGCATTTGGTGCAAACCATAGTATCGCCATCCGAGATAGATTCTTTCTTATCAAGCGGCTGCCCGCAGGCACACACAAAACCTCTCACGCGGGCCGGGTTGCCAAAAGCCAGGGCATGGTTCGGCAAATCACGAGTTACCACGCTGCCCGAGCCAACCATGGCCCATTCGCCAATGGTGACACCGCAACGAATGGTTGAATTGGCTCCCAACGCGGCGCCTTTGCAAATGCGGGTTTCGCTGACTTCCCAATCGCTGGCGCTTTTCAACGAGCCGTCGGGATTCACCGCCCTGGGGAACATGTCATTGGTGAAGCACACATGCGGGCCAACAAAAACGCCGTCTTCGATGTTCACACCGTGATAAACAGAAACGTAGTTCTGGATTTTTACATTATCGCCGATGCTTACATCCGAATCTACAAAGACACCTTTCCCTAGAATACAATTGCATCCAATTTTTGCACCGCCGCGAACCTGGCATTGATGCCAGATGCTTGTGCCTTCTCCAATCATTGCTTCATCGGATACTTCTGCAGTCGGGTGTATTCGAACGGCCATTTTGAATTCTTCCTCCAGGTTTCTGAAAGTGCAATTTCAATGATATGCACTTCGATTTATTTAATATGGAATGTTAGTATTATAACTTTCCTGTTCTACATTCTGGAATATCCAAAAGAATGATTATTTAAAGCACTTTTTATAATATTCCAGCAATTTAGTATTTCAGTTTAGGCATAGAATTCTTTTTTCAGAAACAGTCGAATTATGTTTGATTTGAAAGAGTTTTACAGTACTTCCTTCAAGAACTTATCCTTATTAGCCGAGCGGGCAATTTTGCCGCTGCTGGTCTTGACCAGCCATTTCTGGTCCACCAGGTGAACATGGCGCAGCGCCACCGCTGATCCACGTGTAACCGCCTGGCGAATGTCGTTGGCAATGCGCTCGCGTTCAGCCGGGTCTTCGCTGTCCACCTCTGCCACAATCACCACTTCCTCAGTGCCGGCGTCGGCGTCAAAGATGCCAAACGCCACCGTGCGCCCGGCGTGCACCCCCGGCACCGACATGGCAATCAACTCCAGGTCTTGCGGGTAAATGTTCTTGCCACCCACAATGATCATATCTTTCTTGCGGCCGGTGATGAATACCTCACCATTTAGCATATAGCCGTAATCTCCGGTCAGATACCAGCCGTTGTGAAAGGCTTTTTTGGTCACATCCGGGCGGTGAAAATATCCCGTCAACATGCAATTGCTGCGCAGTGCTATTTCGCCGATGTGGCGTTCGGCTAAGGTTTGGATATCTTTTCCTAAAATACACACTTCAACATTGGGAATGGGCTTCCCCGCTGATAGCATTTTCACTGAGGGTTGCCCGGCCTGTGCCGGACGCGCCAGCCATTCGCGCTGCAGGGCTTCGCGGTCAATTTCATCCACCGTCACCGGGGCGTCGATGCCGCCCTGGGTCACGGCAAATACATTCTCCGCCATGGCATAGCAGGTGGCAAACGCCTCAGGGAGCAGTCCGTAAGGTGCAAACTTTTCAAAGAAGACGTGTTCGCTCTCCCAGCGCATAGGTTCTGAGCAATTGCTGATTGCGCGCCAGGACGACAGATCAATCCCATCCATGTGACGGTCACGTATCTTTTGCGCGCAAAAGTTATAGGCAAAATTGGGCAGCCAGGACAGGGTGCCGCGATATTTTGACACAGCCTGCATCAATTTGTGGGGCGCCCTCACCCACTCAAATGGCGACATGATCACCAGCGAAATACCCGACATGATCGGCATTAAGAATCCGGCAATCAAACCCATATCGTGATACAGCGGCAACCAGCTCACCACCACATCATCGGGCTGCAAGCGCAGCGACTGGCTGTAGGATTCAAGCTGGTTGAACACAGCCTGGTGCGACAGCGCCACGCCCTTTTGCAGGCCGGTGGTGCCCGACGAGTGCTGCAGCAACACTATGTCTTCCGGTTTACGTTTTAAACCCGCCAGCCGGTCAAAATCGGGGATGGTTGAGTCAGCTACCTGGTTTGAAACAAGCACCGCGTGCACCGAGTCGCCTTCCACCAGGGCTGAACGCACTTCGCTCTCAAATTCGGGATAGGTGACGATAGCAGCCGGTTTGGTGATGGAAATCAAGGAAGCCAGGTCAGCCCGGTAGCGCTCGGGCAGCAGCTTCTCAGTGAGGAACGGCATGATCGATGGGATGGCGCCGCACAACACTGCGCCGAAGAAGGCATGGATCAGGTCGCTACCGTGTTGCAAGATTAAAATTACCACGTCACCGGGTTGGATGCCCGCTTGCTCAATCGCTTCGGCATAAGCTGCGGCGCCTTCAATCAATTCGCGGTATGTAACAGGCTGATCTTCTTTACCCGATTCCAGCAGGTATAAAATGACCTGATCTGTTTTTTCCTGGTAGGCCTTCTGCAATAGATGAGAGAATGTTTGCATACGAAATTACTGGCGGGAACGGATCAATTCGGCAAGTTGCTTCAGGGTGTCAAAGGTATCGGCATTTAATTCAGCATCATCAATGGTGATGCCAAAGGTGTCCTCGATAAACAGTGCCAGGTCAACCAGGTGGAACGAGTCGATCAAACCGCTGGAAATCAACGCCTCATCAGGTTGAATGACACGCTTGGGTTGTTTCAGCATTTCAACGGCAATTTGTTTTGCCAGGGCATCCATTATGGTATCAGTCATACATTCTCCTTAAAAATCAATTCGGCAATTCTCTCAATCAGCCGGGCAGTCGCTTATATCCAGTAGCAGGCGAAAATCAACTCCTCGCTTGGGCAATACTTTTTCCATGCTGACCACACACTGCTCCGAAATTAATTGCTGATATTGCTCTTTATGCAAATCCCAGTTGGATTTGTCGATATAAATATGCGTAAAACCAGCCGCCCGCAGGTTGGATACCGTTGGGTTATCCACAATTTGCTGCCACTCTGCTTTTTCCTGGTACCAGGTGATATGTGAATCAGTAGGGCGGCCCAGGATGGTCGGTGAACGGGAAGGCACGGGGTCAAAAATCAGCGCGTCTTGCGGCAACTTGTTCCAATAGCGGGCATTGATTTTTGCATCCATGTCCGTCAGGAAATATGCATAAACCGGTTTTGAGGCGGCAATTAATTCAGTGCCAAACAGCACCATGCCGCCGAACATGCTGACGAATAACAACGTTGCCGCCGCGCCCCTGGCATTGTTCGAGCGCTTCCTGGCCCACAGCCACAGGATGGGCACGGCAAAAGTGGTGCACAGGCTGATCAACCCTGTTTGCACACGGGTTAATGCGGTTGGACCGGCATTGCCGGTATAGCTGAGAAAAAGCGTGGTCAGGCTCAACAAAGGTGTGGCAACCATCACAGCCTCATACCAGCGGCCGGCGCGAAACGCTTTCCAACCCCACAGCACTGCCATTGGCAGCACCACAATCAAGGGACCAACCTCTGCCAGAGCTACCAGCAGTTGCATGGGGTCAGTGAGTTTAAGCATGCCCAGGTGCCCGGATATCAACGTAGGATGACTGAGCAGTGAAAAACTGAAAGAAAAATACGCCCCGCCTTCTGCCGCTTCAGTTGCGCCCAGATTTGAGGCGAAACCGCTGGCAATGCCGGTCAGCACCCCGCCCTGCACCAGGGCGATCAGCGTGGCCGGGATCAGGGCAATCAGCCAGTTCCACAGGGAGCGCGGCAAATGCAAAGTACGGTTCACCAGGGCATACAAAACCGCCACAAATGCCATACCGCCCACCAGCATGATAAAACCCGTTTCATTTTGCAGCGCCGATGCGCCCAGCATCACCGAGATCACCGCCAATCCCTTCCAACCGCGCCAGCGGTTGTGAGTCAGCAGCAAATAAGCGCCGCCCAGTGAAATCGCCCCGGCATGATAAGTCCAAATGGAAGCCGTGTTAAAAGCGTTCGAAAAAGCAAAGGGGAATGGAAATGGCCCCCCGCCTTCAATTCCCAATGGCTTCCCTAAAGCCGTGTACAGGTCGGGTGCAGAAGCCAGCCCTGAACCAATCAGGTTCACATCGGATGAAACCTGTTTGAGAAAACCAACCGGTAGCAGCAAAAGCAACCAGCGCGCCCCACCTGCGAATGCGGTCATCAGGCGTGCAGTGAATGCAGCCATGGCGCTGCCAGTGATGCGCTGCACCCAGAATCCGCTGGTGATGATGGCCAGGGCAAACCCCATTCCGCGCACCAGGTCCAAAGAGTCCCAGGGCTGCATGCCACCAATGCGCATGATCTGCGCGGCAAACAGCAGCGTAGAGTAGTGGTAGCTGAAAATCTTGTTGGGATCCAACGGAAAATGCGGAGGAATATCTCCTGTGGCCAGGATGGAAACGGTCGGCAGGTTCTGATAATCGTCCAGAATGGACAAACCCCTGCCAACCAGGGTTAGCACATACGTCAGAACAATGAATGACACCCACTGCCAGGGATGGATGGGAATGCGGTACAGTTCGCGCCAGCGCCCGTTGTTGAGCGGAAACGATAAAGCCAGTCCTATCAGCGGGATCAAAGCAGCCGCAACCCAGAAAGCCGCCGGGACTGGCATCACCTGCCCCAACAGGTTGGCAAAAAAGTTCTGCAAGAACATGCCCATGCCAAAGCCCACCAGAGCTTGCTCATTGGGGCGCAGGTTGAAAGCGCTGCGCGCGATCCACCAGCCGCCCACTGTCCACAACACCATCCACGCCAGCAGCGGCAGCACTTCGCTTAGCAGTTTTTGAATCAAATCACATCCTCAAAGAACAAAAATTAGTCTGTTCGAT
>Ga0334888_1002771_pt1 | contig 18472 bp, 17 predicted proteins | sample GraSluR1_MG_FD_207227 | JGI IMG/M metagenome (GOLD analysis project Ga0334888, IMG submission 207227) | Sludge microbial communities from methane-producing bioreactor in Wageningen University, Netherlands - Granular Sludge_3_08-R1 | ecosystem: Engineered > Bioreactor > Anaerobic > Unclassified ...
TTAAGTCGTTATTCCCATTTAAAATTAGATTTGGGCATAAATTGGGATATAAAGGGATAATTTCAGGCATGATCTGGGAAAAACTACTTTATACTGACTTTTTAACTAAGATTCATGAAGTTTAGAAGTTTAATTTTTAAAAATATATCCCGGAATAAGTCAAGGAGTGCCTTGGCAATATTTGGAATTGCTATAGGTGTGGCCGCCGTGATCGGATTGGGCCTTTTAGCTGAAGGTCTTCCTTCATCAACTCAAAGCGCGCTTACAGCGGGGGCTGCAGATTTTTCTGTGATAGCAAAAACTTCGGGTACTGAAGGGCCTAACGGACAAGGAGGGCCAGTTGGAAGTTTTGGCGGTCAGGAGCTCATTAATCAGACTAAAATAGGTGAAATTCAACAAATTTCAGGGGTGGGAAGTGCAGTCGGGGTTTTAAGGACCATGACAAACCTGGACAACACCACCAGTACCACCACCAACTCAAGTAGCCCTGGTGAAGCTAACTTCCAGTCTATGACCACCTTAATAGGTATTGATAGCAACTCCATCAGCATGAACGATATAGTGATAACTAATGGCTCTGTATATTCTAATGGGGCAAATGAGATCATAATAGGTAAATCAGCTGCTGAAAGATCAAATAAAACCATCGGAGACACCATCTCCATCTCCAATCAAACCTTCAAAGTGGTGGGAATCTATGAAACTGGAAACTTCCAGGATGATGGTGGAATTGTAATGTCTCTGGACAAGCTTCAAAACCTCACTAATAATACTGGAGAAGTTTCATTGATTCTGGTTAAAGCATCAAACGGTGCAGATTCAGATGAACTAGCAACTGCAATACAGGAACAATATCCAGATGAATTAACTACTTCTTCATCCCTATCGGGTATGGATAGAATGAACCAGGGATTAGATGTGATAAATACTGCTGTATGGGCAATATCATTAGTTGCCATTCTAGTGGGTGGTATTATCGTGGTAATTACCATGCTGAAGGCCGTATCTGAACGGACGAGAGAAATAGGAGTTTTAAGGGCCATAGGATGGACCAGACAGAGGATCATTAGGATGATCATTGGAGAATCCATACTTCTATCATTAATCGCCATAGTGGTCGGATTAATCGTGGGAATAGGGATTGTGGAAATACTGGGTTCTACTGGGATGATTCCTGGCTTAATGCCTTCATTTTCTGTTTCCCTGTTTGTTAAAGGGATTGGAGTAGCACTGTTACTGGGAATAATTGGAGGTATATACCCTGCATACAGGGCGAGTAAATTAGAACCAACAGAGGCGTTGCGTTATGAGTGATGGGAATATTGAAGTTAGAAATGGAAATATGATAGAAATTAAAGAAAATATCATTGAAATTAAAGATCTAACCAAGAGTTTTGATGGTGGGAATATCACTGCATTAGATGGAATTAATCTGGAAATTAAAGAAGGAGAGTTTGTCTCTATTATGGGACCCTCTGGTTCTGGGAAATCAACACTCCTTAATATGATTGGGGCTCTGGACAAGGCTGATTCTGGCCAGATTAAAGTAGCCGGAATTGATCTGATGCAGAGTGAAGATTTTAGCAAATTCCGGCTGAATAAAATCGGGTTCGTCTTCCAGCTCCATAACCTGATTCCAAACCTGACAGTACATGAAAACGTTCAAATACCCCTGATAGAAACAGATGTAACAGATGAAGAGATGATAGAAAGAGCGGCTGAATTACTAAACTCAGTAAACCTGGGCAATCGGTTAGATCAACTTCCAACCAAACTTTCAGGTGGAGAAAGACAAAGGGTAGCCATAGCCAGGGCACTGGTAAATCATCCCAGTATCATCCTGGCCGATGAGCCTACCGGAGCATTAGATTCCCGAATGGGGGATATAATCCTCAATTTATTAAGGGAAATCCATCAAAAAGAGAATGTAACCCTTGTTCTGGTAACCCATGAGGATTATGTAGCAAATAGCGCTGATCGGGTGATAAACATGATGGATGGGAAAATCGTGGACTCTAATATAGCATGACTCGGGGGAGGTAACAGTCACTCCCTGCCCCTTTAATTTTTCTTACTGAGTAAGAATTTAGTTGGAATAATATTATCCAATTTTTTTTTACTTCATATATTTTAGTTTTTTATCTATGTAGCACATAGCATTATCTCTTAATATGATCCTTTGAGCTTTATGTCTCCCTGTTTTGGCAATAACTTGGATATCGGATATTTTCCTTGCTTCTCCAATAATCCTATCCCCTTTTATAATATCCCCTTCTCTTGTATGGATTGTGGGCAAATTTAAACACCTTTTAAGCGTCCTTCTTTTTCTAATTCTTCTGTGATTTGAATTACCAGTTCAATGTCAAGTTCTAAATCCTCTGCTACTTCGGATATGTAAGCTTCTTCATAGGATTTATAGTATCCTAAAACCTCTTTTTTAGCGGATTCATAATCTATATCTCTGATTTTAATTATCTTGGTTGCTTTTAATTTATCTCTTACCGCTTCCCGGACAAAATCAGAGGCACTTAAAAATATCCCTGCATCTACAAGGCTGGATATTTCTTCATATTCCATAGGGGTTAATTTAGTTCCAACTGTTTTACTAGATTTAAGTTTAGTTGTTTTAGTTCCTTTGTTTACATAACTCATAAAAATTGTATATATAGTTTACAATATATAAAGATTACATTAAAGAAAATAACTATTCATCTCCAACCACCAAAAGTGTATATTATACTATTTAATGGTGTCCTGTATTTATTAAACCACTGAGTGGATACAAGTTATATTTCATCCCATTTAAAATCAATTCCACTCCCATTCAACACATCACGTATACTGAATTTTAATTGTGACAATATATGATTTTAATAGTAAGCTTACAAAAATCATATTGAGAAAATAAACAAAAGACTAATGGGAAGATAAATATAGTTACATCATCTATGAACTATTAAAGATTTTTTAATCAAATCCGTTGACTGGTGCAGATTCATGGCGGTTATAGACGTTATAGTAGGTGTAAAAAACGAAGAGGAATACATCGAAAGGTGCATCAGATCGCTCATGACGCAGACCATGGAAGACATCAACATCCTGGTTGTTGATGGGATGTCTAAAGATAGAACCCGAGATATAATAAGTAAATTGGTGGATGAAGACCCCCGGGTAAAGTTACTTATTAATGAAAGGGAAACCATCAGCACCGGACGTAACATAGGGTTAAACGCTTCTACATCAGAGTATGTGGCCTACTTGGACGGGCATGCCTATGTAGATGAGGACTGGCTGAAGACACTGTATTCCTCCTATAAAGAATGTGAAAAGAAATACCCTTTAGGTGGGATTGGCTCCACATACGCCAGCCCAGAGGATGATTCACCCTTTGGAAAAACCGTGGCCTACTGTGTGCAGACTATGTTTGGAGGGCTTGGAACCTCATTTACAGAAGAAAAAGAAATCCATCCAGTTGACACAGTGGCCTTCGCCCTGTATAAAAGGTCTACACTGACGGGTGAAGAGATAATCTACGACGAAAAGATGACCCACTGTGAAGACACCGACTTCAACCACCAATTGGTGAACAAGGGGTATGTGCTTTTGAAACATCCCGAAGCCAAGGTATATCAGTACCGGCGGAAGAACATCGGACAATTCTTCCTGCAGATGTTTAAATATGGGGAAGGAAGGTACAAACTGGCAAACAAATACAGGGAGACATTGAAGTATTACCATTTGATCCCAGTTTTAGCAATTTTCTATCTTCTATTTGTAGTTATAGGTTTAATATTGTTTTTGATTAATCAAATAAGTTTCTACTATTCGATCTTAATATTTCTACCGGTTTTCCTTTATCTGATAATTGACATCATATACACACTTATCATCATGGCTCACCACGGCAGTCTAAAACATGCCTTTGCCCTGCTGATATTTCCCGCCATCCACATCGGATATGGAATTGGGTTTTTAAAAGGATTAGTAGTGGATTAACATTATAAATACATGGAGAAGGCATTTAACAGGTATGGATATGAAAATCTTAATCTTAGTTGACTCCTTGAAAATAGGAGGAGGGTCCGATAAAGTAGCTGCTATACTAGGTAGTGAGCTCCATAATGAGGGTTATGATGTTTCTTTCTTAACCCTATCCGATGAATATCCAAAGTACGAGTTTAAAGGGGATTATTACACCCTTGATGAAAAGGATATTTACGGTAACAATATAAAAAGATTTTTTAAACTTCTAAAATACTCTTCCAGAGTAAAAAACCTTTGTGAAGAACTGGAGATAGATACCATGATCTCTGCTGGTGATCCAGCCAATTTTCATGCCTTGTTTAGTCGCTGGCTTTTTGGAAACCGAGTTAATATCATCATATCTCAACATATGAATCCAGAAATATTTCTGGAAAGCAGAATAAAAACAAATTTAATTAAGTTCTTCTACCCACGAGCGGATAAGACCGTGTGCGTCTCTAGGGAAATAGAAAGAATACTCAATAAAAAATATGACGTGCAAAACACCCAGACCATTTACAACATGATGGATTTAGAAAAAAACATCAAACTATCACTGGAAGAGTTACCAGATAAATATCAGGAATTATTTAAAGCAGAATCCTTTAACTTTATCAACGTTGGCAGGTTAAACCAACAGAAGGGCCACTGGTTCCTGATTCGAATCTTCAGGAAGGTTGTGGATAAATATGCAAATGCAAGGCTGTTCATCCTGGGTGAGGGGGATTTAAAGGGGAAGCTAGAAAGCTTAATCCATGAACTTGGTTTAAATGAAAATGTTTTTCTCTTAGGTGGCCAAGAGAATGTGTTTCCTTTCCTCAAAAACAGTGACTCTTTCATCCTTACTTCTCTATGGGAAGGACTGCCTATGGCTTTAATTGAAGCATTATCCTTGAATCTTCCCATCATCTCTACCGATTGTAAAACCGGCCCCCGGGAAATATTATGCCCCGAATTGCATTTGAATGAAAAAATTGACTATCCCTATATGGGGGAATATGCTATTTTAAGTCAACCCTTACCCAATGAAACTATCTTCAATACTTTAAACGAAGTTCCCCTTAATAAATCTGAAGAAACATTGGTCAATTCAATGCTACAGATAATAGAAGATGAAAAGTTAAGAAAAAAATATTCAAAGGGACAGTTAATTGCTTCAAACTTCGATAAAGAAAAGATATTAACCAAGTGGAGTAGACTTCTAAAACAAACCTCGGATGAATTTGAAAAATAAACGGATATCATATGAAAACCAAGATTTTGATTTTAGTAGAATCACTAAAAGTAGGCGGGGGATCTGAAAGGTTCGCCGCTACACTGGGCTCTAAACTGTATAAAGAGGGATACGATATATCCTATTTAACGTTGATGGAGGAAAGCCCTAAATACGAGTTTAAAGGTGACTATTACACCCTTAACGAGAGTTACATCTATGGAAATATCTTTAAACGGACTTTGGACCTCTTCAGATACTCTCCTAAAATAACCAAATTATGCAAAGAATTGAGTATTGAAACCATCATCTCAGTGTCAGAGGTTGCTAATTTCCATGCGGTGTTAAGCCGCTGGCTCTACGGGAACAAGGTTCGAATAATCACCTCCCAACATATCAACCCAGAGATATTCATGGAGAGCAAAATAAAATCATCCTTGATCAAATTCTTCTATCCACGTGCAGATAAGACCGTGTGCGTTTCCAGAGAAGTAGAAAGAATACTCAACGAGGAATATAACGTCCAAAACACTCAGACCATCTACAACATGATGGACATAGAAGAAAACATCAAACTATCCCGAGAAAAACTGCCAGATAAATATCAGGGACTATTTAATGAAAATAATGCGAAATTCTTTAACTTCATCAGCCTCGGCAGACTCGCCAGACAGAAGGGGCAATGGTTCCTCATTCGTAGTTTTAGACGCGTAGTAGACCAACACCCACATGCTAAACTTTTTATCCTGGGTGAAGGTGTCTTGAGAAAAGAATTGGAAGAATTGATCAACAAACTCGAATTAACCAAAAACGTGTTTCTTTTGGGAGAACAGAGTAATATATTCCCTTTCCTCTTAAATAGTCAATGCTTTGTTTTAACTTCTCTATGGGAAGGACTGCCTATGGCTTTAATTGAAGCATTATCCTTGAATCTTCCCATCATCTCTACCGATTGTAAAACCGGCCCCCGGGAAATATTATGCCCTGAACTGGACCTGAATAAAGCAATCGATTATCCCTATCTTGGAAATCATGCTATTCTCAGTGAACCTTTTCCCAATGAACTCATCTTCAACAGTATAAACGAAGTTCCCCTCCACAAACCAGAAAAAATACTGGCAAATTTAATGACCGAAATAATCGAAAACCCCCGCTTGACAAAAAACTATTCCAAAGGTCAGGTAATAGCCAAAAATTTCGACAAAGAAAAGATCATAGGCCAATGGAAGAAACTACTGACCTATGAATAAATTAATTTAAAGTATGATATTATCATCCGTTCAAGAGTATAATATTTCCTTTGGTTTCTTGTTGTCAAAATTCCCTTTAAAACCATCAGCATATGCGGACGTGACAAATCTTATCCTTTTCAATTTATGATCATCTAATAATATTATGGCCGATACAGAAACAAACCATGACCCTAAAAGCATAACCAAAAAATAGGGATATGGACGTCTGTATTTTTTAAGTAACCAGATATTATTTCTCATGTAATAATAGCTTATCCAGTAGTTTTCATAGTTCAATCGGTTGAAGGTCTGGCCCAAGAAATTTTTTTTGGTGCAATTCGTTGTACCGAACTCCTTATGATAAACTGTACTATCCCTAATAAGTAAAATCCGTCCAGTTTCACGTAATCTAATACAGTATTCAGTATCATCGTTGTGGATAAAGAATTCCTTTTTAGGGAATCCCACCTCCTTTATAGATCTTCTGTTAATTAGGATGCCTACAAAAGAAGCATCATCAATGTCTAATACTTCATTTTCTTCAATCAATTCCGGATCAACTATTTTAGTCAAATAAAAATTGCGCAAACTATTAAAATCAGCAAATTTCCTATGATACGGGCTTATTTTATTATCCATTGCCATCACTACACTTGCTAAAGCTGCTACATTTTTTGCATTAAAATATTTGGATAATTTCTCTAAAGCATCTTCAACTGGTTCGGCATCATCATCCATGAGCCACAACCAGTCATATCCATCTTCATAGGCCCTTTTAACACCCTCATAAAAACCACCGGCACCACCTGTATTCTGAGCCAACCTAACATAGTGTAAGTCAATATTTTCACAATCAACGAAGTTGTAAATACTGTAACATTTACTCCATGTTCTAGGGTGATCCATCGGTGATAATTTTCCAATATACCCATTTTCCAGTAATAATTCACCAGTACCATCTGAAGAGGCATTATCAATCACATAAATACTATCTAAAGAGATAGACTGCTTCCTTAACGATTCCAAGCACTCGAGCAACAAATTTTTTCTGTTAAAGGTAACAACAACTGCACACACACCTGAATCACTCATTTGATCCTTTCCTCGAATATTTTCAATCCCGCTGCAACTATCTCATCCATGTTATAATATTGATATTCTGCCAGCCTACCTAACAAAATCAGATTTTTTAATTGACTACTTTTAGCTAAATATTCCTGATATAAATCTCTATTTTCTGGTTTAGGGATGGGATAATATGGTATGTTAGTTTCCTTAACATATTCTTGGGGATATTCTCGCGCTATGGTGGTAGACTCAATTTTTTGGCCAGTTAAATGTTTAAATTCTGTGATTCTGGTGAAATCATAATCATTGGGATAGTTTACAGTTCCCACTTCTTGATAGTATTCCTGGTTTAGATTTTCAAATTCAAAATCCAGGGAACGGTAAGGTAACTTACCATACTGATAATTAAAAAGCTCATCAATTTTACTGGTGTAAATCAATTTACCCTCAAATTCCTTATCAAATATTATAAATTTATCTCCATCATGCTGGACAACTTCTCTAAAGTCCGTACCAAGTTTAACTTGTATGTTGTCGCTTGAAAGCATATTTTCAAACATCTCTGTATATCCTTTTTTGGGTAATCCCTGATACTTGTTTTGGAAATAACGGTCATCCCTGGAAATATATACCGGAACCCTGGCTGTTACTGATGGATCAAGATCTTCAGGTTCCATCCCCCATTGTTTTTTGGTGTAATTTAAAAACACCTTCTCATAAATGAATTCCGCTAAAGACGTTAATTCAGCATCATCTGTTTCCTTTAACTCTAAAATAGGAATTTTAACGTTATATCCAAATGTTTGAATTAATTTAGTTTCTAAATTTTCTGCTAGTTTGTCAGGCAGTGATTGATGTAAAGAATTTAAATTAAATGGAATGGGAACTTTAACTCCGTCGATGTAGCCTAAGACCCTGTGTTGATAATTATTCCACTCTGTAAAGTGTGAGAGATACTGCCAAACCTCTTCTAGGTCGGTGTGAAATATGTGGGGGCCGTACTTATGAATCAGAACCCCTGTTTCATCATGGTAATCGTAGCAATTTCCCCCGATATGGTTTCTTTTTTCAATTATCATGACTTCCTGGCCAAGAACATTGGCAATTCTCTCCGCCATGACGATACCTGCAAATCCCGCACCGATTACAATATAATCAACCATTTAAACCCTCTATTAATCTTATATCACTTTTATTTAGGCACTGTAAAAATATTGTGGGGTTTTTATTTTTGTAATTTTTTGTTTTGATTGTTGTATTTAGTTGTATATTTGTTTTTTCTGTAAAATAGAACCGTAAAGTTAATATAAAGGTGGGAGCAAATATTTTAATATGAGAATAGTAAAATCAATTGCTCCCATTAGTTGTTTTGAATTATAAACATATATAAGCTTTCCGATTTTTTTGAAAATTTTTCGAAATACGAATTTGAATTAAGTAAAGAGAGAAACAAAGCTAATAAATACGATAATTCGCTTGTAATGTATTTTAAAAAGGATATTCTATATATTATGGATGATTTTGGTGTTTGTTCCAAATGTTACTCTAAATCCGTTTCTCCTGATGGATATAACGACAGATTACTCTATTTTTATGATGAAGGAGCTGTGAACGCTAAAATTCAAAGGTATACATGTGATAACTGTGGATATAACTTTATCACAGACTTGAATGAGGTTTTTGAGCCTGGTTGTAATTATACAAGGGTGTTTAAAGAAAAAGTATTAGAATTTGTGGGTTTATTCTTCGGATCAATGCGTAAAATAGCTTATAAAGTAAAAAAAGATACAGGAATTGATATTTCACATACAACCATTGAAAACTGGATATTAGAAACAGAAAAACAAAAATAAAGATATGATAAAATATTAGATTTATTTGAATCCACATCCTACAATGAAGCCAGAACTGATTTTAACGAAATATTAAAGAAAGTTGAAGATTATCCGGAAATTATTAGACAAATAATCCACAAACAAATCATGCCCAACTTCGAAACGTACTTCCTATTCCTTAAAGACCCTAAAGTACCAAAAACAACAAACCAAATAGAAAACTACTTCCAAAAAACACTCCCCCAGCACATTAAAAAGATAATGAAAATCCACAAAGGCGTAATGACAAGAATATGGCAAAGAAAAAAATTCTGGGACCAACGAAACCTCAAAACCACCTAACCCACAAAAAATTTACAGTGCCTTTATTTAATCAAAATCAATTTATATCTGTTACAAAATATTAAACTAATGAATTATAATCATTTTTTAAAGGAAATTAATTTTTTGTCATACCTTACATATCCATAAATTTACAGGTATAAAAATGAGAGTCTTACACATCGGATGGGGATTCAGACCCTGGAGAGGTGGAGGTTTAATAGAGTACACCGAGGATTTAATGGATGCCCAAGCAGATAATGGCTGGGAAGTTTATTACTTTTTCTCCTGCAGACATTATCCTTTCAAAAAGACCTCCCTAAAGGTCTGGAAAAATAAAAAAGTAACTATGCTCGAGGTGTTGAACTCTCCCATATACCATCTGGGTGGTATGGGGACGGTACATCCTCAGTTAGATCTGTCCGAACCACATACAGAAAACATTTTCAAAGATGTTTTACGACGTGTCAAACCAGATATAATCCATATCCAGGAATTAGCCGGATTACCAAGCTCAGTAATTGATATTGCTAAAGATGAATTTAACATTCCACTAGTTATGACTCTACATGACTTTTTTTTATTATGTCCCACTTTAAACCTGTTTAACTACAAGAATCAAAATTGTTTCAAGGACCAAGTGGGTGAAGACTGTGTTATATGTTGTGGAAATGCCTACGAATCCCTCCAGAAATATCAGATCTACACTTTAATCTATAAAGTTCTGGAGATTGTTCATCTCCACGAGACTGCTAACAAATTGTTAAACCGCTTAAGAATGAGATCTACTTCATTAAGTAACGAACAAAATCAAATAAACCGTGTTAAGAGTCAGTTATATCAAAAAAGGAGAAATATTAACATTAAAAGATTGGAGAAAATCGATCTATTAATTGCCCAGTCCAGTAGAGTTGAAGAGATCTACAAGAAATTTCTTTCAAACCCCAACATCATCACCCTGCATTCCACTGTTAAACACTTGGAATTAATCAAACCCAAAGAAATTAAAGCTAAACATCCCATTAAATTTGCCACATTATCTGGTTGTTATTCCATCAAAAAAGGATCCAGATTAATCTTAGAAACAGTTAGGAGATTAAATGATGAAGGTCTCGGTGATTTATATGAAATGCATATCTGGGGAGAGTTTGACTACCAGATTAAAGAGATAGTAGAAATTCCCAACGTACATTACCACGGATCATATGAAATAGACCAGTTAGATGAAATATTAAACCAAGTAGATGTGGGGATCATCCCATCTATGCTGGAGGAAGTTTATGGTTACACTGGAATCGAATTTTTAAAAAAGGGTATTCCCATAATAGGAAATGCCAAAGGGGGAATAACCGATTATACCATAAACGATCTAACGGGATGGGTGAACAGCACGGCTTCTAGCCGGGAATTGGTAAATATAATTAAATACATCCTTAAAAACCCCGAAAAGATCGATACCTTGAATAAAAAGATTTTAAACGATAAAACATTGATTAAATCAATGGACACTCATTTTAAGGAGATTAATGGAATTTATAATCGAATTATTAAAGCATGAATATCCATAATTTTTATCCAGACTAAAAATTATTTTATATTTACGTATTATTTCTTCAATGATTATAACCCGTAAATTTGACTTTTAGAAAATTTTAATCGTACAATAACTTTTTAGGTTTTTTATTATCAAAATTTCCCTTTAACCCGTCTATATAAGCCTCTTTTACGAAATTAATTCTCCTAATTTTATGATCATCGTAGATAATTATACCCATTATGATGCCCAATAACTTAATCATAACCTCAAAATATAATCTTAATCTATTTTTACCGTATTTAACGCCAATCCAAGTAATATTACGGGGATAGAAATAGTTTAGCCATAATTGATTGTAGGGGTATCGTTTAGATTTTCTATAAATCCTTCTTTTTTCAAAGGATTTCTTTGAATATTCATCCTTATGAATGATGGTACTGCTGGTAATCAACAGGATTCTACCTATCTCCCTTAACCTTATGCTGTAATCCAGATCATCAGCATGGATAAAGAAATCTTTATTAGGAAAACCTATGCGTTTAACAGCATTTTCTGGTACCAGCAGGCCCACAAAAGAGCACATATCTATTTCCAGGCACTGGTTCTGATAACTCTCTTCCGGTACATACTCCTGTAAGGGAATTCCTTCAAAATTGAAGTAGCCTCTACTGGCAGTGATGATAGAGTTATCAACACCCAGAACTTTTGAACATAAACCGGATACATTCTTTGCATCTTTATATTCAATTAAAGAGGATAAGCAATCTTTTGTTGGTTCTGAATCATCGTCCATCAACCAGAACCAATCGTAACCTTCCTTATAAGCCCTTTTCAATCCTTCATAAAAACCACCCGCTCCACCAGTGTTCTCTTTCAGTTTCAGATAATAGAGGGTTAAGTGGTTGTGGTTGTACTTTCTCTCCCACTCATGATCCCAATTTACGGGTGGTAACTCATCTATATAACCATCTTCTAATAATAATTCGGGTGTTCCGTCTGTTGAGGCATTATCCACTAAGTATATGGATAGTAATGGATCCTGTTTTTCAAGTGATTTCAGACATTCTATCAACAGTTCTTTACGATTATAGGTAACCACTATCGCACATACTTTGGTATTGGAATTCATGGGTTAATTTTCTCCAGATCTTAGGTTCAATTAAAATTCAATGATTTAACTTCCACTGATATATCTTCCAGTTCATCTATTAATTCCTTGATCTCCTCTTCTTTAATGCATTCCTGCTTTTTCATTTCCCATCCCAGGCTATCATATTTTTTAGCAGCTAACTGGTGAGTTGTGAATATTTCGATGTACTTAATATTATAATCCCCAATGAAGTCCATTAAAGAATCGATATTTTTTCTGTTAAAGGTAAATGGCTTTATCATTGGGAAACGAATTATCATATCCTTATTTTTACGGGATATCATTTGGAAGTTTGTTTTAAATTCTTCTAAATTAGCGTGGAGAACACTATCAGCTAATTCTGCATCTAAAATTTTAACATCGATGATGAACAGGTCCACTGAATCGATGATAATATCTAAACACGATACCGGGGCAAAAAGAGATGTTTCAACTGCAATATGGATATCTTTTTCCCTGAGTGTTTTAAAAATATTTAAAAGTTCATCAGCTTGCAGTAAAGGTTCCCCACCAGAAAATGTTACTCCCCCACCCGTTTGGATGTAATATTCCCGGTCCATTTCCAGTGTACTCATAAGATCTTCTTCACTAATTTTTTCCCCATAGATTCCTAGAGCACCGGTGGGACAACCTTCAACACATTTTCTGCATTTAAAACAGTAAGCTAACTCGTCAGCAGCTAGGGTCAGAACATCCCTTGGTTCTTTAAGAATTTCCACAGGACAAACCTCTGAACATTCACGGCAATGGATACAGTCCTCACTATTAAAATAAAACTGGGGGAGATCAGAAATATTTTCTGGATTACAACACCAGGGACATCTAATGGAACATCCCTTTAAAAAAACAGTAGTACGAATTCCAGGGCCATCATGCAAACTAAATCGTTGTATATTGGTGATTTTGAGACTCATACTGTAATGCCCTCTTGATTATGAGATCCTGGTACTCCTCAGGGAGATCTTTAAAATAGGCACTGAACCCCCAAACTCTCACAATCAAATTGGGGAATGAATCAGGATCCTCTTTAGCTTTAATCAATATTTCAGGGTTCAATACGTTAATCTGTAACTGCATAACCCCTTCTTTAAATGAAACCTTCAAATAATCGATGAATTTATCTTTAATACTTTTTATGAAGCTCTTCTCAGCAATGATATCAACCACACCACCATTGAAGGCTTTATCATAATTTAGAGCTGAAGCAAAGTTACTGATGGTCGTGTAACTTATGTTGTAATTATCAACGGGAGATATATGAACACCGAATGGTTCACCATGACTCCTACCATCAAAAGACGCAGGAAAATAAAGGCTATTGGTAATGAAACCGGGAGAACTTAATCCAAATTTATATTTAAACCCGAATTTGTTCCTGAAATTATCCAAGGAAAGTTGTACAGAATTTATCAATTCATTGGTTAAATCCATCACCAGATCTTCATCCATCCCGTATTTAAATCCTTTATTAGATAATTCATATCTTAATTTTTCATCTGACTCAAAATTCCCTTCTAAAACCTTATATACGCCTTTTAAATCGATTCTTTCCTCATCGTAAACCATTCTCTTGATGTTCAATAAAGCGTTGATGGTGTTTCCCATCCCCACGGATAACAATCCATAATAGTTATATCTGGCTCCCCCTTGTGAGATATCCTTACACTCCACAATACAATCATCCACCAATAAAGATAGTAATGGTGCCGGTTCAAAATCAACTTTATCCACCGATTCAACAACTTCCTCAATATATTCCGCTAAATAAATTTTATATGAACCTAAGAATCTTTTAAATTCACTGATATTTCCTTTTTCTTCATGGACACTCTTTAATAACCTCATCAATGGAGTTAAAAAATTTATATCGGTTAAATTATTTTGATCTAAAGATTTTCCAGGAATGAAGGGTTCCCAACAGGCGGAGGTAGCATAATCAAAGGAATCCTCCTCTCTGTATCCAAAGTTGATCAAGGAATTAATTATCACTTCATCGTTGGTGAAAAGTGGATATCCCAATCCTGCCTCTAGGCATCGTAGTGCCATATCCCATACTTCTTCCGGGGTGTTATCATGTACTCTTAACACGATTTTAGGATCCGGTAATCTTAGATCCTTTAAAGCTTCCATGAAAATAAGCGTTAATGGATTGGTGGAATCTGTTCCATCTGGATTTTTACCACCTAAGACTATGACTTGACCAGTATCACCCAGTAAAGCGTTGCTTTTATATTCATAATATTTATTGAGACTCCTTAGGAATCCTATAATTAAATCCTTGGCTTCATCTAAGCCTAATAATCCAGTACTTAAATCTTTCTCTAAAAATGGATATAAAACATTATCCAGTCTCCCTAAACCTACTAGGGAATGTCCATCCATCCAGATCAATGAATTAATAAATAAAACAGTTTGAAGCGCCTCCTCTAAAGTTCTGGCAGGATGTAGGGGAATGTGTGAGAAAATTTCAATTAGACGCCTGATATTTTTATTTTCAGGATCTTTCCCTTTATTTTCAGGATTTTTCTCCTGTAATTGTCGGAGATGATGAAGCTGGCGATCTTTTAAAACAGTTATGCTTTCCAAAGTATTTAATAAGCAGTTTAAAAAGGATGTCTCTGAATTATCTAAATTTTTATCATTTAATTTTTCTATTATCTCCTCTTCTATCCCCATAAGTCCTTCATTTAATAATTTAGCATAGTGAACCGTCAAATTTCCAATGGGTGTGTAGTGATAGTCTCTGGGAATCGTGCGTATTTTGGTGTCGATGGAATACATGAACTTATCCAAGATACTATGGTCTATCCTGGATTTTTCGCAGATTTTTCTAAAAAAGTCAACCTTCCTGTTTAACACGTCTTTTTCCCTGGATTTAATAAACCGAATTTGTGTTACATCCTTAAGAAGATTTTTCTTATTCTTTGAATAGGTGATATTTTCTTTATAATATCCATAATATTCGGCTGCATAAGAATACAGTGGCCATCGCCTTGCAAATTCGGGTATTTTTATAATATTTCTAACCTCCTTAGAACAATATACTCCATGATGCAGATAATTACTTCGGTTATTACTACTGCTATGGCCGCACCCCAGGAACCTAAAAGGACTATCAAACCAATTAACAACAATAAATGGATGACACCAGCGATTATAACTATCGTAGAAAATTTTTCCTTATAACCGAAGGCTACAAGACCCTGAATTCCCAGGATATTGTTTACCCCTACTGCAAATACAACAAAAACCAGTATCTGTAGGAGTGGTATGCTTTCAGAATACTCACCACCAGCGAGAAGTTGAACTATAACCGGAGCGCAAAATAGCAGTACGATGGAGATCAGGAATGAAAACACGCCAATGAAGATTAAAAGTTTTTTCAGTTGTATTTTGGCCTTTGATCTGTTTTCTAATTGTAATTTAGAAAAATAAGGATAAATAGCCTGACTGATGGGGGATATTAATCCCTGTAGTGCCCTCACAATAGTTTCGGCCACAGAATAATACCCTACAATGGTGTTGCTTACAAATAATCCTAGAATGAAACGGTTGGATGTAGTGTAAAGACTGATAGCCAACGTGGAAAGGAAAAGATGCCAACCTTCCTTCATCTGATATTTTATATCATCCATCGATGGTGTGATAAATTCAACGTTGAACTGCCTGTGAACCAATCCCAGGGACCAGAACCCAATTACTATGGTACCAATGGAGTTTATTAAAGGCACGTAAAGATAGTCTTCCGGGCTTCTAACGAAGATGAATATAGCCACAGTGTATATCACACCGATTAAAATGTTCAGGATACTTATATACCTCATCTTTTCCATTCCCTGGAAAAACCAGGTGGGTAATAGTAGATTACCCAGTACCAAACCAAAGGTGAAAAAATATAAAAGCCAGTCACTCCTGAATTTATCAAAACTAAAAACTACAACGGTCATTATAGTCAGGCTTAAGAGCATCAACAGGAATTTGGAAACCATCACTGAACTGTAGATGTTGGATATTTTCTCATCATCGTCTCGATAAATGGAAACTTCCCTGGTAGCTGACAGATTAAACCCATAATCAGTTAAAATCTGGAAATAACCTATGAAAGCCAGGGCAAAAGCGATTAAACCATACTTATCGGGTCCCAGAATTCGAGTTAGATAAGGAAATGTAATTAAAGGCAGAATATAGCTAAATCCCTGTAATCCGAATAATGAAACGATGTTATCCAAGATCCTTTTGTATTGTGCATTATTCAAAATTTGTTTTAAAAATTGGAGCATACTGCAAACCCTTTTTCATAAAATAATTTTAAATATTATTTATCCTAAATAGATCACGAATAATTATAGAAATAATTAATAGAATAATCTATCATCTAATCTTTTTTAGAGTACGATAATTCATTTTCATTCTCTAAATCTTTATCACCCTGGAGAGCAATTTCCCTGGCAATATTGGTTATCTCCTGTTCAATATTCTCTATCATATTGTATATCCTGAATATTAGATAGTAACAGCCGATAAGTCCCAGTATCAGTATCACATCTAATCCCCGGCCAATACCGGTTATATTAGCGAAGTATCCTGTGGCTTCGGGAAAGATGGAAAGACCGATGAGAACTACCCAGACAACACTCCAAATTAGTAACATTCCCAGGGACATCTTACTTTCTCTGAATCTTATAAAGGTGTAAATTATACCTACTATTCCAATAATTATCCCGATATATTGGTACAACATCAGCGCCATCTTTTTAACCTCTTTTTATTTAATAATTATTTTAGAACGTCCCTTATCATCTTCACCAGTATCTTAATGCCCACCTTCAGGTTCGTGCCCTTTGCCAGGGCGTACTCGGTGTATATGGTTTCTATGGGCACTTCTTCCATCTTAAGTTCCTTGTGTTTGATCTCCCGGATTATCTCCGAGGAAATACCATATTCACGTGATACTATATCCAGTGCTATAGCTGCCTTTCGGTTGAAGGCTCTTAGGCCTGACTGGGAATCCTTTACATGGGCTCCGTAGAATATCCAGGTGATGAGGTTCATCAGTTGATTGGAGATCTTCTTCGCCCGGGGCATGTCATCGAAATCCCTAACTCCAATTACCACATCGGCCCGTCCGTCTATTATGGGCTGGCAGACCGGTAGAATATCATCGGGGTTGTGCTGACCATCAGCATCGAAGGTCACCATTATATCTGCACCTTTCTCCAGACACGCCTCTATACCTGTTTTGAGGGTAGCACCCAGACCCCTGTTTATTGGGTGATGGTACAGGTATCCTCTTCCAGGATTAGCCTTCACGATGTCCCTGGCTATCCTGTAGGTCCTGTCAGTGGAACCGTCATCAATTATCACCACTTTCAGGCCCCTGGAGAAGAGATCCTGTAAAACGTCACCGATGATGTTTTCCTCGTTATATGCGGGTACTATCACCCATATATCCCCCTCTACCAGGGCGAATAATTTCGGGGTGTTCTGGTTTTTTAAATGTTCATTGGACATATGGATTCTTTGGAAGTTTGATTTTTTTTTAACACCAAATTTTATTATCTTAGCTTTAATAAAAAAATTTGTTTATAAATAATAAATAGAGTTGTCTTGATTAATTTTTTTTATTTAACTATCATAATGGTTGATTTAGATCTATTCATTAAATGTTTCTTTTTAAAGGTTATAATCTTTTGGTGGTGTGTTTACTGTAATGAATGGGAAAAATTGTTCTGTTTTGTATTATTGGATCGTTCAATCTTCTGATTAAATAGTGAAACAACTGTTAATGGTTACTATAATTTAAGGGCGTTAGCGTTCAATTAACACGTGATAAATAACGACATGTAAAATTAAACACCTTGTTTATCTGGTGCAAGATTTGTGATTTTACCTTGACAAGACATAAAAATTTACGCTCATCTCCCGAATTGTGTGCAAAGATTTATGTAGTTGATTGCGCATATTATTATGTATGAAGGGTCGAAACTTAGCTTGTGAGTTGTGTGTTCCGGAAGATGAGAGGGCTTTAGATGTTTTCAGATGTATTAGATGGTCTGACGGTGTTTATTGTCCTGTGTGCAAGTCATTTGAAGT
>Ga0334888_1002773_pt1 | contig 18457 bp, 15 predicted proteins | sample GraSluR1_MG_FD_207227 | JGI IMG/M metagenome (GOLD analysis project Ga0334888, IMG submission 207227) | Sludge microbial communities from methane-producing bioreactor in Wageningen University, Netherlands - Granular Sludge_3_08-R1 | ecosystem: Engineered > Bioreactor > Anaerobic > Unclassified ...
AGAGAGAATTGAGAGAAGTTTTGCAGATGCCAAGGAGTTGCATGGTTACCGGTATGCTAAGTTTCGGGGAATACAGAAAGTTCAGGATCAGAGTTATATGACAGCAGCAACGCAAAACATAAAGAAAATGTCTTTGATGATATCGAGAAAACCGAAAACAGGACATGATACCGATGATCACCGACAAAGAAAAGCAAAAATTACTGGTTTTTTAGAGCCTATTGCTAACTTTATATGCTCAATTACAAAATATTTGTTCCTGGCAACTCTTATCACGACAAATTTTCCGATATCTCAACATAATCTTCTAAATGAAAGCTACTAAAAATATGTTCTCTCGGAAAAAGAGAGGTTTATCAACAGTCTGAGACCTTCCAGGTCTGGTTTGAGCAAAACAACAGAATTAAATATGCCGGATTGTATTAACAATACCGGGAGATGCAGTGGGAGCTTTAACCCCTTGCTCATCATCAGGTAATAATGAGCGAAGTTAAGATTCAGGATATTTCAACCTTTTGAAGACCGGGAATAGCCGACTTTTCAGATGAAGCAGAATTCTCATTAAAAGCAAGGATAGTAAGTTTATGAAAGAAACTGACAGGAATGCTATGAAAAGGTTGTTGATCATAGTGCTTTATTCATTATTTATTGTATCCTTATCTGCCCAGACGATGAATGAGATGGTCGTCGTCAGGCAGGCAGAGTTACGACAGGATCAGATAGTGAGAGCAGACCGCAAAGACAGAATGGGCAGAGTATGCGCCGGTTTGCTAATTCTTACGGATTTATCGGGACTATCTTTTGAATCCCATAACGGTGTGGTTGACATGACCCACGAGCCGGGACGATACATGGTCTTTGTTTCGGAAGGGGAGCGGGTACTCGATGTCTATAAGGAGGGTTTCCGTCCGCTTGAGATAATCCTCAACCAATACGGTATCTACGGTCTCAGATCAGGTCAGGTCTATCAGCTGGAAATAACAGCTAAAGACAGGGAGGTTGATTCACTTCCTGTTGTTTTTAATGTTACCCCCGCTGATGCCCGGATACGAGTCGGGAGTATAGATTTTGCTTCCGGCAGACCGCAGCAGCTTCCCATTGGAGAAAATGAGGTAATCATCGAAAGAGAGGGTTACCGACCTGTCAGAGAGACAATCAACGTCAATAATGACAATATACAGTTTAATTATACTCTACAGCAGATTGATTTAGTTAAGGTAAGGTTTCGTTCCAAACCTGATAATGCCATGATCCGTATTAATAATGCTGATAGAGGGGTTACTAACAGAGATTTGTGGCTTTATCCCGGAAGATATGAGATGCAACTTATCTTACCTGATTACATCACTATTGACGAAGCTATAGAAGTTACAGACAGTGATGACCATACATTCAGCTGGGATCTTGTCAGAAACAAAGGTATAATTAACTTCAACATCAATCCATCATTCTCAGAGCTAACGATCAATAATCAGAGATATGATTACACTGAACCCCTGGAGTTTACACCCGGCATCTACAATGTCATTGTTCGAGCTGACAGACATCTTACTGTCACCGATACAATTGAACTGGGATTAGGGGATGTTATGAACAAGGAATATAGGTTAATAAAAAATACAGGTACTCTGAATATAACTGTAACACCGGAGGAAGCAGAATTATTTCTCAACAATGAAAAAAATGAGCAGATCAGAGATTTAGAATTAGCCCCCGGTCTATATCAAATAGAGGTCAAAGCAGATAAGCATCATAGTGTATTTGAGAGAGTAGAGATCAAACTCGGTGAAACCATTAGCAAAAAATATGATCTGTCAGCGATGACCGGAAATCTGCTTATAGAAGCTTTCCCGGTAGATGCCGAGATAGATATTATCTCAGAGGGTGTGATAATAGAAACAGTAAAGGGTACTTCCAGGTTAAGCGATCTGCTCATAGGAAGTTATACCCTGAAAGCTAAAGCTTCCGGATATAAAACCCGAGACTACAATGTAACGATAAAAGAGAACGAAACCACACGACTGAGTATATCTTTGGAAGAGGGGAGTGACTTTAAACAAGGCTTGATAGATATGATTTTCGTAGAAGGGGGTACATTTCAGATGGGTAATCCCTCCGGAGGAGCCAGCGATGAAAGACCGGTTCACAGTGTAACATTAAGCGATTTCTATATTGGAAAACATGAGGTTTCGCAGAAGGAGTATAAAGCGGTAATGGGGAGTAATCCATCTAATTTCAAAGGTGATAATCTTCCGGTTGAGAGAGTCAGTTGGTTTAATGCGGTAGAGTTTTGTAACAAATTGAGCATTAGAGAAGGTTTGACACCGGTTTATAGCATCAATAATAATAGCAGTCCGTCAAACTGGAGCGGTGGTACTATAACCGCTAACTGGAATGCCAACGGCTATCGTCTTCCGACAGAGTCAGAATGGGAGTATGCAGCCCGTGGTGGTAACAAATCGCGAGGTTTTACCTATTCGGGAAGCAATTCTATAGGAGATGTGGCGTGGTATACTTCTAATTCAAACGGTAAAACTCACCCTGTTGGCACTAAGAGAGCTAATGAATTAGGGCTTTATGATATGTCGGGTAATGTCTGGGAATGGTGCTGGGACTGGTATGGAGAATATTCAAGCAGTGCTAAGACCAACCCCCGCGGTCCTGCCAACGGCAGCTCTGCCGTTTTGCGTGGCGGGTGGTGGTACTTCAACGTCAACTACTGTCGTGTTGCCTACCGCGGTTGGTACGGTCGGTCTTACACCTACTTCAGCTACGGGTTTCGTGTTGCCAGGACTCGTTTATGATTACCCCTGTAAAATAATATGCTTCGCAATTTCACAGGGTAAACCTTTATACTTTTACCCTTTTACCCTTTGCTTTTTTAATTTTCAGAAAAAGGGACAGCTGAAACGAGGACAATATGGGGAGAGGAAATGATCCGGTTTTGCAGGAGTTTTTTTTGGAAACCAAGGGCAGGATGCCCTTGGGAGTGCGATAGTGAAGGATAGATATTAGACGGGTGAAAGTCCTGTCCAAGATTTCATCATATCTTGTAGCTGAAGGTAACTGCGTCGTCGTGAGGCGGGGTGGGGAGCAACCGGAAGCGAAAGACCAGTCCGCAGGTTAACGAACTCGATTCGAACTCAAGCCTTGAATTGCATAGTTGTTGCAGGGTTCTTTCTGCCGGTTTAGGATCTTTATCGACAGGTCACCAGAATCTTGTTGAGGAATCTCTTATCTTTCTATACTGCAAGGATATTCTGAGGGTAATACAAATGCAAAGCTCAGACTGGCAAAGCCCATATAGAGAATATCCGCAAAAGGGAACAAAGCATTACCGGTTCTCTCGCCACCTAACAAGTGGTTTTAATATTTTTAATGAAAGTACTTGACGAAAATTCATGATTGGGAGTTATAAGTAACAAATAGTTTGTAGTATTATTAATCATTCTGTAGTATAGATTGTGTAAGGTGAAGATCTGTTAGCAGGTTTTCAATGGTAATGAGGAACAAAGAGTTGGATTTTACACCGGCATCTGGGACTCATATAGGTAACAACAATATTTAATGGAGGTTAGTATGAAATTAAGAGGTATTATCATCCTTTTAGTTATTGCTTTGTTTATCTTTACTGCCTGTTCATCCGGACCAAAACCACCGGCTATACCAAGGGCAGTATATCAGCCCGAATGGTATGGACTGCAAGGTGATCCGGAATTAGTTTATACCTACGGTCAATCTGAAAAAGTCAGCCAAAACGCTTCTGAAAAAGCTGCTTATTCTGATGCCATGCAGGAAGCAGCCCAACACGTGGAGGCTCATGTTCAAAGCATGATCAAGAACTACATCGAAGAGGCAGGAGTTGAAAATCCACAAGTGTTAGCACTTACCAGTAGTGTAGCCAGAATTGTAGCAAGTGCAACTTTTAGTGGAACTCAAGTCACCAGAAGGGAAGCATACATAATGGATAACGGCCGTTACAAAACCTTTGTGAGAGTGAGTATTCCTAAAAACGAGATCAATAGGAACTTAGCAAATCAGATAAGGAACGAAGAAGCTCTGTATAACCAATTCAAAGCTTCACAGGCTTTTCAGGAATTAGACAGCATTCTGGAAAAAAGAGAGTAGCACTCTCTGTTATATGGAAAACGAAATGGATCGCTTCATTTCGTTTTCCCCTTTTTTCTTAACTATGCCAAAAAACTTAGCTGTTATCTGTCTTGTTAGCTTCGGCTGCCTTGTTTTTATGATCTCCATCAATGCCTGTTCTGCCAATAAAGTTTCCAAGCTGCAAAGACCTGGAGGAGAGAATCCCTTTGCTACTGCTTCAGTACTTACACCTCTTAGCGAATGGTTAGTAAGTTTTCCTGAAGGTGATAACCTGACAATCGGAGTATCAAAAGTAACCCGGGATTGGTCAGATATGTATAAAACGGCAAGAGAGATGGCGACAGTTCAATATGCCCGTAATCTCAGCTCTTTCAATATTGATAAGTACATAATTATTCAAAACCTTTACGGTGATATCGCAAGAGATCAGGTACGTTCGTACATTTTTCAGGTTTCGGATGCAAAGGAACTTTGGAGAATTCACGACAGGTTGGAGTTATTGAGATGTTACATGCTGCATAATTCCTATCTTATTGCTCTCTTTCAGTTACAGGATGAACCAGTAGCTAATGATTCTCTGTATCAAGAAAGGATTATTGAACCGACTTTCAATGTTGATAGCATATCCCCGGAAGTGCCAGACTGGTATGAAAAAAATGAGATAATTGTCACGACGGATTATCTTTATAGCATATCTTCAGCTTCTTCAGCCTGTTTAGTTGATGCCTGGGATAAAGCAAGCAAGGGGGCTCGTCATAGCTTTGCAAATTATTTCTCAATAACTGTTGGAAGTGTTTTAGATAATGCTGAATTGTCAGAATCAGAAAGACAAAAAAATGTTATTGCCTTAGAGACTCTCTATAACTTAAGGGATATAGAACTGAGCCGCTCTTATATCAGCACAGCTTTCCGTGATAATAATCTCCGTTATACCGTTTATATCGAGATGAAGATGGCTTTGTAAAGAACTCTTCTGTTTTCTGTTAAGTTAAAAAGCAAGATTAGTGGTTTGTGAAGCACAACTACGTAAAGTATATTTCACCAATAGTCATGATTATACTGAGAAAACATTTTTACGCTACTGCATGGAGGTTCAGTGATAAGAACGATTTTACTGCTATCATTAATGTGTTTTATTTTTGTTTGCCTTTACTCTGCAGATTACACTTTTAAAATCACTATACCCGAATCAGCGGATATCTTTCAATCGGATGATGTTTATCCTTTTGTATCAATCATTGATCCAGCGGGAAATGATACAATTATTGATAACAGGGGAGGGGAGATTGATTTCGAACATTCCAGTGGTGTTAAAATAAAAAGGTCGAGATCATTCTTTGATGTATTGTTCGAGATCGTGTTGCCTGAACATCTACAAAAAGAATGTGTCATCTGGTTGAGCAACAGCTTTTCTGTAGATGATCTACTGCCCGGGTCCGGTCAAGCAGGGAAAAGCTTACCCGCTGTCAATATTTCGCTGTACAAGAACAAAACTCTGATAATGACCAACAACTTTGACTGGAGAAACAGAGTTGTTGAGATAACCCCGGCTAATGGTGATCCGGTGAGCATAGATGTTGATAGTGAGAATTGCGGTTTATGGAAAGTATGTACGATAATCCCCTATCATGACAGAATAAAATGGGATAATGAGTTTTTCCCAAGAGATAGATTAATTACCGGAAAGATCTGGAATTCTGCCACAAAAGAGCCTTTTGCCGGAGCTTCAATCTTTATCAACTGGCAAAAGATAACAGAATCAGATGAAATGGGTATTTATTACGTCCCATACAGTTTCGGAACTGACAATTTGAGTATACATTCGGAATATGAACGAAACAAATCTGAAGTTGTGCTTTTGAGTGGTTTACATGACGAAAGACCAAGAATAGTAAACCTGTCAATTTCTTATCAACCGGTTCCGCCGCCACCTGAGAATTTTAGAGAGATTTATTATATTTACTTTGCTTTTAACTCTTTTAGTATCGAAAGAAATGAACTTAACCTAAGCACTTTGAGTCAAATTGAAAGAATTCTCAGACAATATGATATTAAAGGGAAGATTCAAATCGAGGGTCACACTGACAGCATTGGTTCAAAAGCCTATAATTATGATCTTTCATTTAAAAGAGCCGGTGCGGTAGTCAATCAGCTTTCTAAGAAAGGTTTTCGGAAAGACTCTTTTCTAATCAAGGGATACGGCGAAGATAATCCTATAGCCACCAATGAAACCGACGAAGGAAGAAAGCAAAACAGGAGAGTTGAAATCGTCTTTCAATACGAGAAGTAGTAAGAAAGACTGAAAGCCCTTTATAGAAAATTAATCGTGAATTATTTGGGAGGATTTATGAAATGTTTAATGATTAGCACAGTTTTCTTAATGATTTTTTCAGCGATGTTCTCGCAAACCGGCTTTGAAGAGTTTACAAGCCAAAGAGATCAAGAATACCAAAGCTTCAGAGAAGAATCAGTACGTCAAGCAGCTAACTATTATAGTCAACAAGATTCTTTGTTCATACAATTCAGAGAGCAGATCGAACGGGAGTGGAATGAGTTTTTGGAATCTACCACGAAGGAATGGGTTAGTTATTCGGAAGATTTTCGGGCAAGAAGTCAGGTTGATTTTGAAACAGGTAATGTTCAAGTCGAAGCGGTAATGCCGGTTGAGGAGGAAAGAGCAGAAGAGAAGGCAGCTGAAATAGTCAAAGAGCAACTAATAGCCATTATTCAGCAGGAAGATGAGACCGAAAAAACTATTCTCCAAAACCAGGTGAAAGATCCGCTGGACGAGACAAAGACTCTATCCCCCGAAACAATTGACCGGGCAGCAGAGGAGATCGTAAAAAAAGCTGAGAAAACAACGATAGTGGGCGCTGATAACAAAGAGCGTGTCAAATATACCATCTCTTTAGCTATGGTGCCTGACCATGTTAAAAAACGGGCAGAACAGTATCGTCCCTACATAGAAAAGCTCTGTAAACGCTTTAATGTCAGACCTGCAGTTGTTCTTGCTATAATTCACACCGAATCTTATTTCAATCCGAAGGCCTATAACCGTCATGGAAATGCCTATGGATTAATGCAGATAGTACCTAAATATGCCGGATTAACTATGAACAGGGTATTATATAACAATTCTGCAGAACCGACCTCCGGCGTTTTATTCAATCCGGAAAGAAATATGGAAATGGGAATTGGTTATATGAACTGGCTCTCAAACAATATCTGGAAAGATGTTAGTAACGAGACAAATCGTTATTATGCAATTATCTGCAGCTATAATGGGGGGCACGGCAGCGTTTATCATGCCATGATCGGCAGAATGAGAAATATTAGCAGGGAAGAGATGAGTTCGATGATGGCAGACATCTCGACTATGGACAGCGAGAAATTGTATCAAAAACTTCACAAAGAATTACCGTGGGAAGAAACCCGCAACTATATCAAGACAGTAAAGGAAAGAATAGATTCGATTTATGCTCAGGTGGAATAGAATTATCTAACCGCAGTCAATGAATTTAATAAATCAGGATTTAGGCTCCAGAGATGATTTTTAACAACGACAGTCTTAAGTCATGATCAGACAACTCATGAAGCGCATTATGAGAGGTTTTTTGACCAAGCTGGAAACATCGAATATTAGAGTTGTTTAATCTTCAATATAAATCTGATAAGCAACAAGGAGTTTGATTTGAGGCGAATCTTAATAATTATCGTTTTATTGACCTTCGTAGTTCCACTATTAGCAAGTGGAGAGAAATCTTACTACTTTAAAAGGAAAACTATAGAGAGGAATCTTTATAACCATTACTTGAGCATTGGATACTTTGGTCATTCAAACCATGATCTCGAATGGGGTGCAGTCTCTTATGCCCTTGGATATAGAAGGTTTTCGGTTAGTGCACAGCTGATAAGTAAAAGATTCCTTTTGACAGACCCTTACCATCTGTATTTAAGAGAAGATATTAATTCAGACTGGGAATTAGCTAAAGATATACCGGGAGATGGGTATGGTTTCGGTATATTATCCCTTAAAGCAAATCTCTATTCATGCTCTCAGATATAGTGGAAGACCCCAAAATCCGGTTGTAAGAAGTCGAAATATGGGAAGAGAACTGATAAGGTATCGAAATCCCTGAGATGATTTTTAATTTGAAAAAACTTCCATTTTTCGCTGAAGCTGACTTCATATCCGGTTTATGACCAACACAGCAGTGTTATTAATTACTATGAAAAAAATATAGGGGGTAATATGACAAAGATTCTGCCGATTATATTAGTATTGGCTTTATACACAAATATCAGTGCCAATCAGGGCAAACTTATTGAGGACTACAGTTCGGGTCTCAGACCATGGGAGCAGACTAAACTCGATGAGATGTTCGATAAGATTGTCGATGAGATATTCCTGGAGTTTTCTCGTATTGAACCCGAAAAGCTGTTTGATGACCAGGGAAGATCTATAGAAAGAGTAGGTATCTGGCACTTTAAAGGTGATATTCAAAACAAGTTTTACAATCGCTTCCGTTCAAAAATAGTAGCGATAACAGAATACCGGGTTTATGAGCGCCAAGATCTCGATAAATCATTACAGGAATTAGGGTTGCAGGAATCCGATATATATGCTAAAGATGGACAGAGACGGTTAGGGCAAATGACTCAATGGAACGGACTGATTTACGGCAAAGTTAATGTCTCTGCTGAAAACATATTGGGCAAACGGAAACTCTACCTTAGCGTTGATAGCCATTTCAACAACATAGAAGATGGAAGAGTTATCTGGTCAAAGGAGTACTCCGAATACTTCAAGCCGCAGCTTCCCTTGAACTATTATTTCTACGGTTTGGTTATCATTTTTGGGCTGTTAGTCGGCTTTAATATCGTAAGTAAGGGGAGATCAATCAGTCTCATTGTCGGGTTTTCTATTTTGCTGGCAAGTATATATACAATCTGGTTTTTCGTAATCTGAGGAGAAAAAGCATGAAGCTGATAACAATTCTAATCCTTTGTTTAGCAATTTTTGGCTGCCATCAGGGTCGGGTTGCAGAAAGAGAACAGTCAATTCCCGAAGATAAGCGGGAAACTTCACTCCCTTCATATATTACGAATCCACCGGTGAGCACGGCATTCCGTTATTATGGAACCGGTTCCGGAAGTACGGCAAAATCTGCAGAAGAAGCAGCCAGAGCTTCAATTCTTAATCAAATCCGGGTATATATCGCCACCGAATTCAGACAGGTCGAACAAGAAATTGCCGAGGGCGAAAGAAGATACTATAGTAGTTTTATCGAAGATAGAATAGGTAGTTTATCCTACGGCAGACTACCTGGAATCAAGACAGAGTCGTTAGACCGTATAGGAAGTGATTATTTTTGCCTGGCTTCCCTCGATAGAGCAGATTTTCTCGTATCCCAGAGAGTGATACAGGATAGGATACTGCAGCTTCTTAACGGGATTGATAATGAAAGAGATGCCGGACTGCAATTAAGACGATTAGTATTGACATCGTCTTATTTGAGCCAGTTATTGATTCCCTTTAGGATAGATGCCGAATATGATTATGTCTTTTTTAAAAACAGAATTGACCGGATTCTTAATAACCTCAGTTTTAACGTAAGCGTCTCCGGAGCAGATCCTTTAACGAGAGATAGAACAATTACCGTTGAGGTAAGAAGTCAAGGGAGAGTATTCTCATCTGTACCCCTTGATTTTCCTACCGGAAGGTATGTGCCGAATGAAAACGGCAGGATTATCCTTAACTACATTGACTATTGTCCTCAATACAGAAGTTTCACGGTTCGGGCAGCAGCAGAGTACATTCCTATAGCTCCTAATCTTTACCCTGAAGAAGAAGCTTATGCCCGAAATCTCATCCGTAGTTTTACTCGTATCGAAAAGGCGGTTTATCTCGAATGTCCGCAAGAATATAGCATCTGGCTTGATGTAGAGTATCTTGTTGATGGTTCTTCACAGAATGCCCATGACATCACAAATCGCTTGAAGAGGGTTTTCTCGGCAACCGATAACTGGTTTGTGACTACAAATCGAAGAGATGCCGATATTAATGTGGAGGTTTCTTTTGATGTTAATTATTCGTCAACAAACGAGTATTTGGGTATCTGCTATAAAGGCAACGGGTTGATAAGATTCAGAGGAAAGGAACTCGACGGACATGTTATAGACCTCCGGGATTCGGCAGTTGCCGAAGAGACTAAATCATTTCATCATGATCGTAACAGAGCGATTGATCTGGCAAAAGATAGGCTCCTTGAGATTATGACCACAAAAATTGAAGAATACACACGTGTTCTTGCCCCATAGAGTGTGTGCTTTGAAACATTGCATAAGAGGCTTCCAATGTATCAGGCACATCCAATGTATCAGACACATCCAATGTATCAAAGGCTTTTAATGTATCAAAGGCTTTTCAACCCGTGAAGTCTTGTTTTTTACTTCACTGGGTCCAGCCTTTGACCAAGGTCTCCAGACCTTCCAGGTCTGGTATTTTCAATGTATCAAAGGCATCTTGCCTTTGACCAAAGTCTCCGGAGCATCCTGCTCTGGTCTAATAAATAACAGGAGCATATATGCCTTTTTGTATAAACTGTAAAAAAGAGATCAAGAAAGAATGGCAGTCCTGTCCTTTCTGCGGAACGCCGAATGTGCTTTCAGGGGAAAAGGCAGAAACAGATAACAAGCAGAAAGATAGTTTAGATAAGCGTGAATCAGATTCCGGCACAATTGATCCGGGAACCGGTATCTATGGTCTCGATTATGACAATCTGCCATCCGGTACTCTCATTGACGGTAAATACCGGATAGAAGAGAAGCTGGGGAAGGGCGGCTTTGGTACAGTCTATAAAGCCTGGTATGATAACATGGACGAGTGGCGGGCACTGAAGATAATCTCCCGGGAACATTATGATGATAAAGAGATTATCCGTGACCTCCGCACAGAAGCAAAGAAGCTAAATATCGTTAATCACTCTAATGTAGTCCGTTTCTATGATGTTCATCTGGACGGAGAGATCAAGTATTTTGATATGGAATACATAGATGGGGGAGATCTGGTAGATCTGAAGCTTTCCTATCCCGATAAGAGAGTTCCGGAAGAGAGAGTCAGGGAGCTCGCCCTGCAGATAGCTGAGGGGATGATCGCTATCCATCAGAAGAACATCATTCACAAGGATATCAAACCACAGAACATCCTCCTTACCGAAGAAGGCACTGTTAAGATTGCCGATTTCGGGATTGCTGAGAAATTCCGCAACTCCCGCAGCAGGCTGAAATTTGCCAGCCGTGCCGGTACCCCAGCCTATATGAGTCCAGAACACCTGATCGGCGAAGATGTAGGGAGAGAGGCAGACATCTGGTCATTCGGAGTGATGATGTATGAGCTGTTAACAGGTAAACAGCTCTATAACGGTGAATCTCAGTCTGATGTGCTGATGCAGATTGAGCGTAAAAAATTCAAGCAGATAGCCGGCGTATCCGACGTAATAAACTCAATGCTGGGTAAATGTCTGCAATATGATTACCGGAATCGTTTTTGTAGCTTTGAAGAGGTGTCTGATTATCTTTCGGGAAAGATTGATATTATTGACAGACTAGAACACCCTAAGAAACGGCAAAAGGAGAATACGAGCAAAGAAGAACCGGTACATACTGCTGTAATTGACAGACAGCCCGGAAAAAGAAATGTTGGTTTATTTATCTTGTTGTTTCTGTTAGTTATTGGAGGAATTGGTGCTTTTCTTGTTTTTTATGACGGTGATGGCAAAGTAGCGGTTAGAGATACAAGTAAAGTTGAAGTTGAGACAGGATTAGGAGATAGAGTTGATAAAGTTTCCGTACCTAATTTACGAGGATTGACAATTGAACAAGCCCGTTCCAGAATAAACAATGCCGGCTTAGTTTTAGGACAGACCACTGAACGGAGAGATAATGATAACATCGGAAAAGTGATTTCATCTTCCCCTTCATCGGGAGAGGTTAATCGAGGCAGCAGGGTTGATTTAGTTGTAGGCATTGCCGATAGAGTTACCGTTCCCAATTTACGAGGATTGACAATTGAACAAGCCCGAACAAAGATTAGCAATGCCGGTTTGGTTGTAGGTCAGATTACTGAGCGTAGAGACAACGACAACTTAGGTAAAGTCATTTCATCTTCTCCTTCATCAGGAGAGGTTGACCGTGGTAGCAGCTTTAATTTAGTTGTAGGCATTGCCGATAGAGTACCCGTGCCCAATTTACGAGGATTGAGCTTGGAGCAAGCCCGTTCAAGGATTAGCAGTAATGGTTTGGTAGTTGGTCAGACCACCGAGCGCAGAGATAACGACAACATCGGCAAAGTGATTTCATCTTCTCCTTCATCGGGGGAGGTGAACAGGGGCAGCAGAGTTGATTTGGTTGTGGGTATTGAAGATTACAGGCAAGTAGAAATGCCTTCAGTTCTGTTGGGTAGCTGGTATACCTCTGATACTAATGTTTGGAGTTATTATATTTTCTATCGAGATGGTAATCTTACCGTAAGAACAGGTAATAAGTTTTATCAAGTATTAGAAGTATTTAATAGAGATTCTGAGTTTATTGTAAAAGCTACTTTAGACGGATCTTTCTACACGTTTTTCTTCTGTATTATTAATGATACTCGAATGCGGGTTAATCGTACTAATTCTGAGACATGGGTACCAGTTGGTAATTTTCGCGTCCATTATAAACGGTGATTCTTGCATACATGCAGAACAGCTTAACGATAATATGAGTTGTAAAATGGATGATAAGGTAAATATGACAGAGTTTGTTGCTACAATATTTGTCCCGAGACTTTCCTAATGAGAATATTGTAATGAAGAGAAGTTGTTCAGCGTCGGTTTTCCTGTGTCTCGCTCTTATGAATGATTTACCCCTATGAAACAACATGCTACGCAATTTCACGGGGTAAAACCTTGCTCTTTTACCCTTTTACCATTTGTTTTTTGTTTCGAAGAAATAATATCTGAAAAGAGAACAAGATATGAGAGGATATGATCGTGTTATATAGGAGTAAATTTCGAAACATAGGGCCATTTCTTTGGATCTCGAGACTAAGTTAGGAATACGTTTTCAGAAATGACTACACATCAGGGTTGGCAAGAAAAACTACGATAAAAATATATAGATTTAAGAGGTAGTTATAAATGAGTTACATCAAGATCACCGCCAAGTATCTCTTTCTGATACTGCTGATTATTTTTTGTTTCCGGTTTTTGAGTAACATTGGTTCGTTGTTTGAAAATTTGGAGTTCAATAGCTTCAAGCAATATCTGATCTCATCAGGAGTTTTTCTGCTGCTATACCTGTTTTTGCTAAGAAAGCATCTGGAATTCTGGCATTCATTTTTTCATGAACTGACCCATGTTTTGTTTGCAATGCTTTGCTTATGCAGAATAGATGGCTTCAGTGTCTCTTTAACAGGTGGAGTAACTGCTTACAGTGGTCGAAAAAACTGGGTAATATCTCTTTCTCCCTATTTCTTTCCGATTATCTCTTTGCCGTTGATGGCTATGTCTTTGGTAATAAGAGAGACCGCTCTGTTAGCAGTTAACCATATAGTCGTTTTGGGATACGTTTTCTTCTTAATCTCTCTTTTCAGGGATTTTTCTTTCAGGCAGTCTGACATCAGAAATTCCGGTAAGTTGTTTTCGGTTTTGATTATATTGATCCTTAATATACTTACTTTAGTCTTTTTACTCTTTTATCTGCAGGGGGATCTGACATATTTATGGGAATATACAATTAGAATTATGGAGGTTACAGGAAGATGAGTGATGACCAAAACAATCTCGTTCATACGGGGCTCGAAGAAATCGGCATTTTTACTGCAGACGAAATAAGTGAGTTAAAGAAGTATCATATCAAGACAGTTGGTGGATTGCTTAATGCCACTAAGGGTTTGACTTTTCTAAGTATTCTGGAGAGTTTTGCAGATGCTGAAGAGAAACTGAAAAAACTCCGCGACTTGGTAGGGGAAGAGCTTCTTGAGAGGTTTCAGCATCCGGAAACCGACAGACCAAGGGGCTTGATCTTACCTGAAGAGGAGAAAAGTGATGAAGAGTAGTGATAGTATTAAAGTTGCTTTAGAGAACGTTTTTGGAAAGAACTATGGTAACAAGTTAAGAACTATGAATCATTATAAGATAAGTACTGTCGAGCAGTTATGGAATGTGATCTCGGTATCTTTGCCTGAGCTTACAGATGGAGAGATAAAGAAAAGAGGCTTGTATCATTCTTATAAAAAAGCAAGTAAAAGAGAAAGGACTGATGAACAGAAGACAATAATATTACAGAAAACCCTGAAAACCGGAAAAAGAGAAGCTGCGATGCTATTGTTGCAGTTAAAATCGGTTGAATATCCCCACAAACTAAATCGGCGTTCTCTAAACTCACTTTCTTGTGGTGGAGTTTTAGGGAAAGGTAGCACCTTAAAGTCCTTTTGGATGAAAAACCCCCGGCGGAACTCAGCAGGCAGTCATTATCTATTGCCTGATTATTACAGAATGGGAGAGGTCTTTGACCAGGGTAACCGGGGTACATGTGTCGCCAACGCAGCAACATCACTGGTTGATTATCTGGCAAACACTTCTTTATCGCGTCAGTTTCTTTATCATCAATGTAAGATGATAGATGGGATGAAGAATGAATCAGGTACTTTAATGTGGGTACCTATCTCTATCCTCAATGATGAAAGGTTGATTGATTATGGAACAGTTAGCGAATCGGACTGGAAATATAACAAAAATTGGGAAAAATCAGAAGATCAGGGACCCCCACCGGAGAGATGTTTTAATACTGAGAGATACTTTGGATACGAGGTAGTTACAGCGAGAGTTACAAATATCGTCTCAGATATTAAGACTCTACTCGTCGGCAGTGATTTGGCTAAACCTGTCCCTGTCACGGTTGGATTAGCCCTCTTTCAATCGTTTGTCAATGATTATGCCAACAGGACAGGTTGGATTAATATGCCCTTACCCGGTGAAAAAGTATGGAGTGGTCATGCTATGCTGGTGGTTGGATACAACGACGAGCATGAAGTCTTTATCGTAAGAAACAGCTGGGGAGTGACCTGGGCTGCCGAAAATCCCTTTAATTTTCCCGGACATGCACTGATTCCCTATGATTACTTCAAAGAATACTGTGCATCCGGTGATGCTATAACGGTCTGTGAAACCGGCAACTGTAATGTTAAGATACCGGAAGAAGACCGTTTGTACAACAGACCTGTCGTTGAGTTAGAGAAGCTGGCAACTGCAGCATTGCCACACAGCAAAAAAACTCAGGGAGGAAAAAGCAGGAGAAAGAAGAAGATTTTCTTAAAAAAGTTTTTCTATAGCGGACTTGTTATTGTGATTTTAGCCCTGATCCTGAGGATTGGTGCACCTGATATCTTTTATTTAATTCAGTACTGGCTGGTGGAACTATACTACAGGTTGTCGTATTTCGCAGGTCAACTACTATAAGGAAATTCTTGACATTGAGCTTTATCAAACTCAAAATGACTTATGAATGTTTGGTTCAGAAAGATTTAGATTATCAATCACCGGTTGTAAGCAGGAAGGGTGTAGGGGATGAGTTTTATACAATGTATCCGGAGCATCCTGCTCTGGTCTAATAAATAACAGGAGCATATATGCCTTTTTGTATAAACTGTAAAAAAGAGATCAAGAAAGAATGGCAGTCCTGTCCTTTCTGCGGAACGCCGAATGTGCTTTCAGGGGAAAAGGCAGAAACAGATAACAAGCAGAAAGATAGTTTAGATAAGCGTGAATCAGATTCCGGCACAATTGATCCGGGAACCGGTATCTATGGTCTCGATTATGACAATCTGCCATCCGGTACTCTCATTGACGGTAAATACCGGATAGAAGAGAAGCTGGGGAAGGGCGGCTTTGGTACAGTCTATAAAGCCTGGTATGATAACATGGACGAGTGGCGGGCACTGAAGATAATCTCCCGGGAACATTATGATGATAAAGAGATTATCCGTGACCTCCGCACAGAAGCAAAGAAGCTAAATATCGTTAATCACTCTAATGTAGTCCGTTTCTATGATGTTCATCTGGACGGAGAGATCAAGTATTTTGATATGGAATACATAGATGGGGGAGATCTGGTAGATCTGAAGCTTTCCTATCCCGATAAGAGAGTTCCGGAAGAGAGAGTCAGGGAGCTCGCCCTGCAGATAGCTGAGGGGATGATCGCTATCCATCAGAAGAACATCATCCACAAGGATATCAAACCGCAGAACGTTCTTCTATCCAAGGAAGGTATGGTTAAGATTACCGATTTCGGTATTGCTGAGCAGTTTAGTTCATCCCGCAGCCGGCTGAAATTAGCCAGCCGTGCCGGAACCCCTGCTTATATGAGCCCTGAGCATATAATAGGTGAGGATGTAGGTATAGAGACAGATGTCTGGTCATTCGGAGTATTGATCTATGAGCTGTTAACCGGCAAACAATTGTACAGAGGCGAATCGCAGACAGATATCCTGACCCAGATAGAGAGAAGACCTTATAAAGCTGTTTCTGATCTGTCTCAGAGATGGAACAGTTTGTTAGCGGATTGCCTGAAATACAATTTCCGGGAAAGGATAGGAAGTTTTAGTGATGTTACTAACTATCTGAAGAATAAAGCCAGACCATCAAAAAGACAATCATCTGATCTGATAGAGAATATCCCGGCAAAAATACGATTGCCTGATCTGATAGATATGATTCCGGTAGAAGGTGGCAGTTTCATGATGGGCAGCGATGATAAAGATGCATACGATGACGAAAAACCAGTCCATAAGGTAACGTTGGATTCATACTTTATTGGAAAGCATCCGGTTACTCAGAAACAATGGCTGGAGATAATGGGAGAAAACCCATCTTACTTTCGAGAGAAAAAAGTAATCGAAAGAGGATTCCTTGGAATTGCTACGAAGACAGAGCTGCTTGATTTACCTGATAATCCTGTCGAGAAGATCAGTTGGTATGATACGATAGTATTCTGTAACAAGTTGAGTTTTAGAGAAGGTTTTACCCCTGTGTATAGTATTGACGGAGATACCAACCCAAATGATTGGTCAAGAGGAACGATAATTGCCGACTGGAATGCCAATGGTTATCGTTTACCGACAGAAGCGGAGTGGGAATATGCAGCTCGTGGGGGTAATAAGAGCAAGGGTTTTACTTACTCCGGGAGTAATAGTATAGACGACGTGGCTTGGTATTACAGAAATTCAGGTGATAAAACACATCCCGTGGGAAGTAAAAGAGCAAATGAACTGGGGTTTTATGATATGTCGGGCAATGTCTGGGAATGGTGCTGGGACTGGTATGGTGAATATTCAAGCAGTGCAAAGACCAACCCTCGCGGTCCTGCCAACGGCAGCTATGCCGTTTTGCGTGGCGGGTCGTGGAACCTCAACGACTTCAACTGTCGTGTTGCCACCCGCAATGGGGACAATCGGTCGTACACCTACTACCTCAACGGGTTTCGTGTTGCCAGGACTCGTTTATGATTACTCTTTACACTTTTACCCTTTACTTTTTTATTTCAAGGAAAAGGAAAAGATGGAATGAAGACAAGATGGGGAGAAGAGATGATATGGTGATGCAGAAGATTTCCCGGAGCCAAGGGCAGGGATGAGCTTGATACATTGTATCTGGAATGTATCAAAGGCTTCCAATGTATCAAAGTCTTTTCAACCCGTGAAGTCTTGTTTTTTACTTCACTGGGTCCAGCCTTTGACCAAGGTCTCCAGATCTTCCAGGTCTGGTATAGTCAATGTATCATCTTTTTTACTGGTTGCAACAAGTGAAATGAACAGGAATCAGTAATCAATTGTTAATGTATGGAGATGAAATGAATAAAGCTATCTCGCCAAAAAGTCCAGAACAAAAGACCCTTTATTCTATCAATGAGATTGAACTAAGAGCTTCAAAGCAGATAGAGAAGTGCAAAAGAGATAGAAAGATGTGGAAGAAAGTTTTCGGTACCAACGAAACGGCAATGGATTTTTGTGATCAGGCAAGAAAGCTGAAGAATGATCTTACTAACTTTAAAAAGGACAAGGTTGAGATTCTCAGAATCTATCAAGATATTATTAGATACTATTTCATCGGTCTGGGGGTTGCGTATTTCAAAGAAAAAAACCTTAACAGAGAGAGCCAAAGCTGTCAGCAAAACTATCTGACTCAAGTTTTACAGTGCCATTTTTTAAGTTACTGAATATCAATGATATAGCTCGCCCCAAAATGCTGGTGGCATTACATTTTTCCTATTTTCCGGTTAATTTTATACTTCTCTAATAATTGGCGGT
>Ga0334888_1002787_pt1 | contig 18422 bp, 12 predicted proteins | sample GraSluR1_MG_FD_207227 | JGI IMG/M metagenome (GOLD analysis project Ga0334888, IMG submission 207227) | Sludge microbial communities from methane-producing bioreactor in Wageningen University, Netherlands - Granular Sludge_3_08-R1 | ecosystem: Engineered > Bioreactor > Anaerobic > Unclassified ...
CGCAGGAGGCCTTCGTACCTGCCTGCCATCGAACATATATTCGCCGACGCTCAGGATCAGCACCCGGGGCTTCACGGGTGCTTGACGCATAACGCCTGGCGTTATAGCATGGGCTCGTGATCGAGTCGTTTCGCGACGCCGAGACGGAGAAGATCTTCCACCGCAGGTTTTCCCGACGGCTGCCGGGCGACATCCAGTCCGTGGCCCTGCGCAAGTTGCGCATGCTGAGCAACGCCTTCGACCTGGCCGACCTGCGAAGTCCTCCCGCGAATCGGCTCGAGAAGCTGGCTGGTGATCGCGAGGGCCAATACAGCATCCGCATCAACGACCAGTGGCGGATCTGCTTCGTCTGGCGCGACGGCGCCGCTTACGAAGTCGAGATCTGCGATTACCACTGAAGATGGGAGGTCCCATGAGCGAGAATCGACTCCCCCCCGTCCACCCGGGAGAGGTGCTGCTCGAGGAGTTCCTCAAGCCCTTGGGCCTCAGTCAGAACCGGCTGGGCCTCTGCCTTGGCGTTTCTCCACGGCGCATCAACGAGATCGTCCTGCACAAGCGCCGGGTCACCGCGGAGACGGCGCTGCGGCTGGCGCGCTACTTCGGCACGTCCCCTCAATTTTGGCTGGGCCTGCAGTCGGATTATGACCTCGACGTGGCCGCCGATGCTCTCGGTGCGCGGCTCCAACGCGAGGTCCAGGTACGGGCCGAGGCGGGGGAGACCCTGGCGAGCTGACGCGCCTCTCGGGGCCCGCCCGAGGGGCCGAAGGCATGGACCACTTCCCGCCCGAGGCACGGAGCGGAGCCTCCGTCCTGTCGCCAGCGGAGTTCATGAGACTGTACCGCGCCGGCCTGGACCGCCTGCAGAAGGGCCCTCCCGCCTTCAGCGTGTCCCCGGCGTGTTGCCGATCCATTCCAGAGTCGTTGCCAACTCGTGGCCGGGACCTTGCCATTCCGTGAATGAAACGAGTCTTCGCCACCGTGGGCCGTCCGACCGGCAACGCCGTGGTGGAACGGCTCATCCTGACCCTCAAGACCGAACTCATCTGGACTCAGGACTGGAGCAGCCTGGAGGAACTCCAGGCTGCTCTCGATGCCTGGCTCCACGTCTACAACACCCAGCGCCCTCATCAGGCGCTCGACTGGCTGACACCCGCCGAGAGGCGGGCGAAGAACCTCGGGCTCGCCACGGCTGCCAAGATGGCCTGCTGACGGCGCTCAAAGCAAGACCAAGCCAGGGGATTTCCTGAAGGACTTCTGTCAACCTGGAGGGGGAACAGGACACAGGATGGCCAGGTGGACCAGGGCCTCCACGATATGGGGCTGGGTGGACGGAAGATCGTGCATCCTGTAGCCAGATTTGAGCTCTTTGAACAGAAGCTCTATTTCCCAGCGGGCGGCATAGGTCCGGGCCACATCTTCCGGGGTCAGTCTGTCGGGCGGGATGTTGGTCAGGTAGAGATGGTAGTCGTCGTTCTCGGCGTTCCGGCGCCCAATAAGCCGAAATCTTCGAGTATCGCGGCTCCGGCGGCCAGCGTATGGGCGCCGTCTGACCTCGACTTCGACCTCGGCATCCAGGGTCTCACGGCGCAGATCACACATCACATCCCGCACCTTGCGGCCCACCAGGTCGATGGCCCGACCTCGGTGTTGTTTGAGCACCTTGACGACTCTGGGGTTGGCATCCGCACGGAGGCGAGTCACGAAGAACCCGCCGTTGCGGGCGATGCGAGCGAGAAGCTGGTACTTGAAGTAGCCCAGGTCCATCAGCAGAAGGCGACCCTTCACCCAGGAGCCGATCTTGATGAGGTTCACTTCCTGGGCTCGTTCTCCACGGACCTGGATCGTCCGCGGGCAAACTGCGAGAGCACTCATCACGACGTGGAGCTTCATTGCCGCCCTGGTCACGTTGGTACGAGTCGCCGGGAAGGAGCTCTCGAGGAGATCCTTGAGCCGCATGACGGTTCCATCCGCCACGACCAGGTCGGCAAACCCAGCCAGAGGACCTTGCAGTTGCTCGAGCGGTTCCGACAATCTCAGGCACGCACGGGCCACCGCCTTCTTCAGGAAGATGCAGAGTTGAGGGGTGAAGCGGTCGTAGAATGCGGACGGGACGAGGGTCACCCCGGAAGCCAACTCGAAAGCTCGGCGGAGGGAAGCCAGGGTGCGCACATGGTTGACTCCGAAGCCGGTAACCAAGGCCCAGAAGAACTGGACGATGTCAACCTTCCTCTCTCGCTTGACCACGCCCGTCCGCCGGGCCTCGTCACGGATCCATTCTTCCGAGAAGCAGGAACGGAGACGCTGGAGCGGGGAAGAAGACGAGGCGGCCAAGGTTCGAGAACCCCCTTTGGGTGGTTGTTATCACTCGAATACTTGGCCGTTCTCGTTCCAGGGACCTTGTGGATAAGACCAGAAAAGCCCGAAAAATCGCTTAACCGATCACGGATGCCCCAAGTGGCCGGTCACCCGCCTGGCCGCTGCCGCAGCCGGAGGAGCCTGAATAGATGGAAACCGCAAAACTAAAAAAATTCGCCCAGTTCGCCCGGCGCAGCCTGCTCGAGCAGGTCTCCGCCAAGCTAAAACTGGTGCTGGCTGAAAACAGCGCCGCCCGGCGTGAACGTGCCGAGGCCGTCAAGAAACTGGAAGAGGTGATCAAGGGGCACGGCAAGGAACAGGTCATCGAGCGGGTGGCCTATATCTGGTTCAACCGCTTCTGCGCCCTGCGCTTCATGGACGTGAACCGCTATACCCGCATCGGCGTGGTGTCGCCCGCCGAAGGACAGTTCCAGCCGGAAATTTTGGCCGAGGCCAAGATGGGCCACATCGACGAGGAGATGGTTCACGACAAGGTCCGGCAGCAGATCTTTGCCCTGCTCGATGGCAAAGCGCCCAGCCGCGATCCGCAGGGCGAGGCTTACCGCCTGCTGGTGGTCGCCGCCTGCAACTTCTGGAACAAGGCGATGCCGTTCCTGTTCCAGCGCATCGATGACTACACCGAACTGCTGATGCCTGACGACCTGCTCTCGGGCAACTCCATCCTCGCTTATACCCGCGAGGCGATGACGAGTGAGACTTGCGAGGATGTCGAGGTGATCGGCTGGCTCTACCAGTTCTACATCTCCGAGAAGAAGGACGAGGTGTTCGATGGCCTGAAGAAGAACAAGAAAATCACGCCCGAGAACATTCCTGCCGCCACCCAGCTATTCACCCCGCACTGGATCGTGCGCTACCTGGTGGAAAACTCCCTCGGCCGCCTGTGGCTGCTCAATCGTCCCGGCTCGAAGCTGGTCGAGCAGATGGACTACTACATCAAGCCAGCGCCTGCGGCGAATGGTAAAGAGCAGGCCGAGACGGACTTCCTGCGCATCGCCAAGCCGGACGAGATCAAGATCTGCGACCCGGCCTGCGGCTCCGGACACATGCTCACCTATGCTTTCGACCTGCTCTACGCCATTTACGAGGAGGAAGGCTACGAGCCCGCCGAGATTCCGGAGAAGATCCTCACGAACAACCTCTACGGCATCGAGATCGACGAACGCGCCGGGGAGTTGGCGGCCTTTGCCCTGGCCATAAAGGCCCAGCAGTACGATAAGCGGTTTCTTAGAAAGCAGTTAAAAAGAGATGACGAGGACAAGGTCAAACCGAACATCTGCGTGCTGGAAAATGTCCACTTCGACGAGGGCGAGCTGAAGGAGTACATGGACTTTGTCGGGCGCGACCTGTTCACCGCGCCACTGCAAACCACCCTGCGCCAGTTCGAAGAGTCCGATAACTTCGGCTCCCTGATCCGTCCGGATGTCACCGACGTGGACGGCATGCTCAGGATTCTGAAATCAAAGAATGTTTCCGGGCAGCTGTTTATCAGCATGACCCATCAGAAGGTGCTGCAAGCCCTGCGGCAGGCCGATTACCTGAGTCCCAAATACCATGTGGTGATTGCCAATCCGCCGTATATGGGTGGTAAGGGGATGAATGGGCGACTGGCCGCATGGGTAAAGGACAATTACCCGAACACCAAGTCTGATCTATTTGCCATGTTCATAGAGCGTAACCTCGACCTTGCCCAGAAGCATGGCGCAGTTGCGATGATTACCATGCAGAGCTGGATGTTCTTGTCATCTTTCGAGGCACTGCGTGCGCGGGTTCTGGGACAGAACACACTGCTATCAATGGCTCACCTCGGTGCGAGGGCTTTTGACAGCATCGGCGGTGAAGTGGTTTCAACCACTGCTTTTGTATTGGAGAACTCAAATCGGCTGGATTACAAGGGCGGCTATTTAAGGTTGGTTGCTGGCAGTTCTGAAGCTGAGAAAGACGCCGCCATCCGAGAAGCGGTTATGAATCCTGATTGCGGTTGGCTCTATCATGCCTCGGCAATTGATTTTAAAAGGATTCCGGGGAGCCCGATTTCCTATTGGGTCAATGATAATGTTCGGGCGGCATTTGATGACGCCGCCGTTGAAGACGTGGCCATACCTAAATTCGGCATGTCAGTTGGCGACGGGGAAAGATTTATTCGCTTTTGGTATGAAATAGGAACTGCTTCCATAGGAAGCAATTGTAACTCTGAAGATATATTTGCAGAGGGAGGTTACAAGTGGTGTCCCATGGACAAAGGCGGAGAATATAAGAAGTGGTATGGGAACCAATACCACGTCGTCTTATGGGAAAATCGAGGCCATGAGATTAGAAATTTCGCTCGTTCTGCAGTCCGTAGCCCACAATATTTTTTTAAACCACACTTTTCATGGACTCTCGTCGCCTCAGGAGCCTTTTCTTCAAGATATTTCCCTCATGGGTACATCTTAGATACCGCTTCAAACTGCATCTATTTCGAAAAGGATTCGCTCAAATTTAAGCTCTTGGGGTTGTTCAACTCAAAACTATCAAGCTATCTGCTCCAACTTTTAAATCCAACAATGAACTTCAGTTGTGGTGTTGTTGGTAAATTACCATCTGCTAGCCAAGTCAGCTACGACAAGTCCATTGCCGATTCCGCGATAAAAATAGCAAAAGATGACTTCGACTATAACGAAACCTCGATTCTTTTCCCTGGAGGGTCGATTTCACTCTTGGATGGGAGATTTTTCGATACAAATTTAGCTAAAACATATTCCAATGTTCGCGCCCACTGGCGGGAGATGACGCTGGAAATGCAACGGCTAGAAGAAGAGAACAACCGCATCTTCATCGACGCCTATGGCCTGCAAGATGAGCTGAATGAAAAGGTTGACCTCAACGAAATCACCCTGACCTGCAACCCGCACTACCGCTACGGCAACGCCAAGAGCGAGGACGAGCTGGAGGCGCTGCTACTGGCCGACACCATGCGCGAGTTGGTCTCCTATGCCGTGGGTTGCATGTTCGGCCGCTATGCGCTCGATAAGCCGGGGCTGATCCTGGCCAACCAGGGCGAGACCATCGAGGATTACCTTAAGCGAGTTCCGGAGCCGAGCTTCCCGGCCGATGACGACAACGTCATCCCCATGCTCGACGGCGACTGGTTCACCGACGACATCGCCGAGCGCTTCCGCAAGTTCCTGCGCGTGGCCTTTGGCGAGGAGCACTACGAGGCCAACCTCCGGTTCGTCGAGCAGGCGCTGAACATCAAGGGCAAGCGCAACTACAGCATCCGCGATTACTTCCTCGGCGAGTTCTACACCGACCATGTGAAGCGCTACAAGAAGCGCCCCATCTACTGGCTGTTCTCCAGCCCCAAGGGCAGCTTCAACGCGCTGATCTACATGCACCGCTACCGCCCGGATACGGTGAGCGTGGTGCTCAACGACTACCTGCGCGAATTCCGCACCAAGCTCACCTCGCACAAGAACCATCTGGAGGCGGTCAGCATCAGCGCCAGCGCCTCCCAGGGCGAGAAGACCAAGGCCCTGAAGGAGATCGAGAACATCACCAAGATGATTGCCGAGCTGGAGGAGTACGAGCGCGAGGTGCTCTACCCGCTGGCCACCGAGCAGGTGGAGATCGACCTCGACGACGGCGTGAAGGTCAACTACCCCAAACTCGGCGCGGCCTTGAAGAAGATCGTCGGCCTGGATGCGAAAGAGGATTAAGGAGCGCCATTGATGGAAAACCGCATAGCCCAGGCCCTGACCAAACTCTTTGACCGGCACCGGATCGTCTTCTGGTACGACGCCAAGCAGGAGTTGCGCGACGACTTTGAGGCGCTTCAGCTTCCCGGCGTCGAGAAGCTGGAGCTGACCAACAACGAGTACGGCATAAAGTACAAGCTGCTGCGCGAGCAGCCGGAACAGAAATTCCTGCTCTACCGTGAAGGGCCACAACCCGCCGATCTGGATAACTGGCTGCTGGATGTGCAGCTGGCCCACGGCGAGTTCCGCACCGATCAGGTGGCCATCTGGCTTTCCGAACTGGAGCTCGGCCTGGAGTTCACGGATGTGGTGCAGGCCCATGCGGAGTTCTTTCAGGCGATCAAGCGCAAGGACGCCCTCAAGAAGCTGCTGAAAGCCGACGACACCGCCGGGCAGATTCGCCTGAAGATGCTGGCGGTATGCACCGGCAGCGAGCCGCGCATGGATGCGGTGGTGGAAAACCTGCTGCAGGAGCTGGCCGACGGTCGCGACGAGAAGATCAAGCTGGTTGGCCGGTGCAGCCTGGACGGTTTCCTCTGGGAACAGATGACCCGCTGCTATGGCTACAAGTCCGACGAGCCGGGCATCCGCGACTTCGCCATCGAGCTGTTCAAGTCCTGCTACGCCATGGGCACCGACGGCCAGGTGAAACTGACCGGCGACGCCCTGGTATTCCTCAAGCGCTGGAAGGATAGCCGTCAGTTCGAAGGCGGCTTCGAGACTCTCTCGGGGGAATGCGCCGAGGTCCTTGGCATTGAGCAGGATCTGACCAAGCGGGATTTCCGCGAGTTGATCGAGCTGGATTACTTCCGCCTGATCGACCAGAAGATCATCAGCGATCTGGTGCGGGCGGTGGCGGCCCGCACGGCCTCCAGCGGTGACGTGGCGATCTGGGTTCGCCAGCGGCGGCAAGGGCACTGGTATCGCGAATACCGGCATCTGTACGAGGCGGTCGATTACGCCGCCCAGTTTACCCATGCCCTGGGCGAGGCCAAGCTCGCCATGGACAGCCTGGCCGAAGGCGTGCAGCGCTACAGCCGCTTCTGGTATCTGCTCGATCAGCTCTACCGCAAGTTCACCTACCATGTGCGCATGTCGGGACAGGCGTCGCTGATGGGCAGCCTGACCGAACAGATCGAAAACCTCTACTCCAATAACTACCTGCTGAAGCTGGGCGACCGCTTCCAGACCTTTGTGGACGCGGCATCGAAGTGGGAAGCCTTCCCGGTGCGCAAGCAGAAGGAGTTTTTCGAACACTGGGTTCGGCCGTTCCTGCGCAAGGACAACAAGGTCTGCGTGATCATCTCCGATGCCATGCGCTACGAGATCGGCGATGAGCTGCTGAGCCTGATCCGCCAGGAGGACCGCTACAGCGCCGAACTGGAACCGGCGCTGTCGATGCTGCCCAGCTACACCCAGCTCGGCATGGCAGCGCTTCTGCCCAACAAGGCGTTGGCGATTACCGACAACGAAACCGGCACCGTGCTGGTGGATGGACAAAGTTCCCAGGGTACGGCCAATCGCATCAAGATCCTTGGCCAGGCGATCAGTCAACGGGCTACCGCCTGCAAGGCCGATGAACTGATGGCCATGAAGGGCGACGACTGCCGGGCGCTGGTGCGCGATCACGACGTGATCTACGTTTACCACAACCGCATCGATGCCACCGGCGACAAGCGTGAATCCGAGGAGCGGGTTTTCGAGGCGGTGGAAGAGACCCTGCAGGAGCTGATTCGCCTGATCAAGAAGCTGACCGGGGCCAACGCCAACAACTTGCTGGTGACCTCGGACCATGGCTTCATCTACCAGAACCGCGCCATCGACGAGAGCGACTTTTCCGGGGTCGACGCCGAGGGCGACCAGATTCTGTTCCGGGACCGCCGCTTCGTGCTCGGCAAGGGGCTTGCCGAGGCATCCAGCCTGCACAAGTTCACTCCCGAGCAACTTGGCCTTGCCGGTGAGGTGGAGGTGCAGATTCCCAAGTCGATCAACCGCCTGCGCCTGAAGGGCTCCGGCAGCCGCTTTGTGCATGGCGGCGCATCGTTGCAGGAGGTGGTGATCCCGGTGCTCAAGATCAACAAGAAGCGCCAGAGCGATGTCACCGCCGTCGAGGTGGACATCCTGCGCGGAGCCAGCTCGGTGATTACCTCCGGGCAACTGGCGGTGACCATGTACCAGGCCGGGCCAGTGACGGACAAGATCCAGCCGCGAGTGCTGCGGGCTGGCATCTACACCGAGGCGGGCGAGCTGATCTCCGACAGCCACGACCTGACTTTCGACCTGAGCTCGGACAACCCCCGGGAGCGGGAGCTGCAGGTGCGCTTCGTGCTCACCCGCAAGGCTGATGAGGCGAACGGCCAGGAGGTCATCCTGCGGCTGGAGGAAAAACATGCCGGAACTTCACATTACAAGGAATACAAGTCGCTCCGGTACTTGATGCGGCGCTCATTTACCAGCGACTTCGACTTTTAAAGGACGGGTGATCGATGAACGAACTTGACCAGAAAATCAACACACACTTCCCGGGACTCGTTGTCCGCAAGGATCTCGTCAAGACGGTCAAGGGCAACGCCATCGTTCCCTCCTACGTGCTGGAATATCTGCTGGGCCAGTATTGCGCCACCAGCGACGAGCCGACCATCCAGACCGGTATCGAGACGGTCAAGGAGATCCTTGCCAAGCATTATGTGCACCGGAATGAAGCCGGATTGGTCCGCTCGAACATCAAGGAAAAGGGGCGCTACAAGGTCATCGACAAAATCAGCGTTGACCTGAACGACAAGAAGGATGTCTACGAGGCGCAGTTCTCCAACTTAGGGCTGAAGGAGATCTTGGTTGATTCCGGAACGGTGAAAAAGCACCCCAAACTCTTGGTCGGTGGCGTGTGGTGCATTGCCGATTTGGAATATGAGTTCACCGAAGACAAAAGCGCCAGTCCCTGGATCTTGTCGACCCTCAAGCCGATCCAGCTCTCCCATTTCGATTTCGACGGCTATGTTGAGGCCCGCAAACAGTTCACCACCGACGAGTGGATCGACCTGCTGGTGCAAAGCATCGGCTTCAACCCGGAGATGTTCGGCAAACGCAGCAAGCTGACCCAACTGGTCCGCCTGATCCCGTTTTGCGAACGTAACTACAACCTGATTGAACTTGGCCCCAAGGGGACCGGCAAATCCCACATCTACTCGGAGTTCTCGCCCCACGGCATCCTGATCTCCGGCGGCGAGGTTACGGTTCCCAAGCTGTTCGTGAACAACTCTTCCGGAAAGATTGGCCTGGTCGGCTATTGGGACTGTGTTGCCTTCGACGAGTTTGCCGGAAAGCAAAAGCGCGTGGATAAGGCCCTGGTCGACATCATGAAAAACTACATGGCCAACAAGTCCTTCTCGCGAGGTGTCGAGACGCTGGGCGCGGAGGCCTCCATGGTGTTCGTGGGCAACACCCAGCACACCGTGCCCTACATGCTCAAGCACTCGGACCTGTTTTGCGAGCTGCCCGACAAGTTCTACGACTCCGCGTTTCTTGATCGCATCCATTTCTACATCCCCGGCTGGGAGGTGGACATCATCCGAGGCGAGATGTTCTCCGGTGGTTACGGTTTCGTGGTGGATTACCTGGCCGAGATCCTTCGCTCGCTGCGCAATCACGATTACTCGGACCGCTACAAGGAGCACTTCTCCCTCTCCTCCGATATCTCGACGCGGGACCGCGATGGCATCAACAAGACGTTCTCCGGCCTGATGAAAATCCTTTTCCCGCATGGTGGGGCGTCCAAGGAAGAGGTCGAGGAACTACTGCGGTTCGCGATTGAAGGCCGCAAGCGCGTCAAAGACCAACTGATGCGCATCGACTCCACCTACGGCAACGTCCGCTTTACCTATCAAGACAGTGATGGCCAGGCCAAGCCTGTCACCACGCTCGAAGAAGAGGAATACCCCGGCTACTACCACAAGACCATCGCCGAGGGTGAAGACGGGGAAATCTTGGAAGCTGCGCAACCGGACTCGCCCCAAAGTCCATCCGAACCCCTAGCTCCGGCCGAGCCCGTCCTCAAGGAAAAGCACCTCACATTCCAGGAGAACCAGAAGGGCCTCTCCTTCGATACGCTGCTCGGCCCTTATCTCAAGGGCGCGACCACGATCACCGTCACCGATCCATACATCCGCCTGTTCTACCAGGTGCGCAACTTCATGGAATTTTTGGAGACCGTGGTCAAACACAAGGCCCCGGATGAGGAAGTGTCCGTGCATCTGGTGACCACGGAAGACGAGTTCAAAGGCGAACAGCAGAAGGACAACTTCGAGAAGATGAAGGAGTCCGCAAGCAGCGTGGGCGTGAACTTCACCTGGGAGTTCGACGGCACCGGCACGATCCACGCCCGCCACATCGTGACCGACCATGGCTGGAAAATCTCCTTGGATCGCGGCCTCGACATCTTCCAGCACTATGAGATGAACGATGCCTTTACCTTCGCCAATCGCCTGCAGCAATACCGGCCATGCAAGGCGTTCGAGGTGACGTTTATTAAACACAAGCGGGAAGCTGAGGGGGAATAATATGAGCGGGATTTCGGCATCACTGACCAAATGGTTTTCAGAGCGCCCCCAGTGGCTTCAGATCGCGGCTACTCGGCTACTCCAGCAGTCTGAGCTTACCGACAAAGATGTCTCTGAGCTCGCAACCCTATGCCAGCAGGAATCCGAAGGTAAGCTGCCCAAAACGACCTGTTCCTTTCCTGCTACCGCGTTCTCCCCGGGCGCAGCAGGCTCCCTGCGTTTGTGTTCAATCAGTGATGTCGAAGGAGTAAACGCCCTTGCTCCGAAAAAGCCACTTGAGTTTGGCAAGGGCAATATCACGATTGTTTATGGCAACAACGGGTCAGGCAAATCCGGTTACGTCAGACTCCTCAAACATGTATGCGGAGCCCGCGAGACGGGCACCCTCCACCGCAATGTCTATAAGCCCGGTGCTGCCGCACAGAAAGCCTGCATTTCGTTTGAGCAGGACGGCGTACCGAAGACTCATACCTGGTCTGGGCAAGGTATCTGCGATGACCTCAACAGCGTTGACATTTTCGACACCTCGTTTGGCAAGGTGTTTGTCAGCAGCGAAGACGAGGTGAGCTACGAGCCGCCGGTATTATCCTTTTTCAGCTCGCTCATCCTCGCATGCGAAAAGGTCGCATCGGCCCTGGATGCCGAGGCAAACCGGCACCAGTCCAAAAAGCCGAATATCCCGGCTGACAAGAAGATAACTCCTGAAGGCATCTGGTACGAAGCCATCAGCGCCAAGACCAGCACCCAGGACATCGACAAGCATTGCTCGTTTGGCAGCTCTGACGAGACCGAGATGCAAACGCTGCAGCAGCGTCTTGCCGAACAGGCACCGGCGGAAAAAGCGAAGCAGCTGAGAAAGCAGAAACAGCATATCGACACTCTGGTCCAGGATGCTCAAAAGTATCTGGAGCAATTATCGGACGAGAATTACCGGCGGATCATTGCTGCCAAGAAGAAGTCGATTCTCAAAAAGGCAGCGGCAGATACGGCAGCGGAAAAGGTGTTCTCCGGCAGCGAGCTGGAAGGAATCGGCTCTGATGTCTGGAAAGAACTTTGGGAAGCGGCCCGGAACTACTCCGTATCGGCTGCCTACAAACAAGCCGAGTACCCGAATGTTGCTGATGGTTCCCGTTGTGTCCTGTGTCACCAGACCTTGACCCAGGAGGCCAAGGAGCGGTTGGTCTCCTTCGAAAATTTCGTGAAGGGCGAAATGCAGAAAGCCGCATCGGATGCGGCCAAGGAATACGAGACCGCCAGTCAAACTATTGAGGCGCTACCGACATCGGATACGCTGAAGACACGTATCGATGCTGCTGGCATTCCACAGGATGAAGTCGCCAGCCAAGTGACGGATTTCTTTGCTCAATTGCAGACCAGGAAAGACCAACTCCCTGGGATCGATTCCGAAGAAGCCATTCCCGACCCTCTGCTCTCACCGAAATGGATCGAAGAAGCCAACGCCCAGTCGAAAAACCTCGGTGAACTCGCGGCAAAATATGACGAAGACGCCAAAAGCGATAATCGTGAGGAGATCAAGAAGAAGCTAAACAGCCTGCAGACCAGAAAGTGGTTGTCTGAACACCGCGCCGCCATTGATGAAGAAGTCACCCGATTGAAGCTGCTGAATCAGATTCAGGAAGCCAAGAAGTCGACCAACACCAAAGCCCTATCCCAGAAGAAAGGGGAGCTGGCAGAAGCCTTGATCACGGATGCGTTCGTGCAAAGGTTCAATGCAGAGCTCAAGGCCCTGGGCGCGTCTCAGGTGAAAGTCGAGCTCGTGAAGTCAAAAGTCTCCAAAGGCCGCGTCCTTCATAAGCTCCAGCTTCAAGGGGCTTCTCAGAATGGGCTCGCCGATGTGCTGAGCGAGGGAGAAAATCGGATCGTTTCCATTGCGGCTTTCTTGGCCGACGTCACCGGCAAGAGCAACCAGGCCCCGTTTATCTTTGACGATCCAATATCCTCGCTGGACCAAAGCTATGAGGAGGCCGTGGTTCAAAGACTGATCGAGTTGTCTCAGGAAAAACAGGTCATAGTCTTTACTCACCGCCTGTCCTTGCTGGGAACGGTCCGGCATTTTGCCGAGAAAAAGACCATCAAGCCCGATGTGGTGAGCATTCGCTCTGCGGACTGGGGGACCGGAGAGCCCGCTCCCATTCCACTTTCACAGAGCGACATCAAATCCGCCCTGAACACACTCATGAATCAGCGGTATCAGGATGCAAAGAAGGCGAGTGAAAACGGCGAGTTTGAACATGCCGAAATCTTGCTGAAGTCGATATGTAGCGACTTCAGGACATTGGTGGAGCGCTCTATTGAAAATGATCTGCTGTGCGGGGTGGTCCAAAGATTCCAACGACCGGTCCATACGTTGAAGCTCAAGGATCTGGCCAAATTGAAGGACGCGGATTGCAATCTCCTTGATTCGCTCATGACCAAATACTCAGGGTTTGAACACTCGCAACCAACAGAATCACCTGTGGAGCTGCCGAAGCCAGACGATCTGTTGGCCGACATGACTTCATTGAAAAACTGGCGTGAGGAATACGCGAAACGCCCCACCTCAGCGGTGACTGGGTAGCAGTATGAGAGTGCTCCATACATCCGACTGGCATATCGGCCGCACCCTTTACGGCAGAAAACGCTACGAGGAATTCGAGGCTTTTCTGACCTGGCTGGCTGAGACGATTCAGCAGAATGCAATTGATGCATTGCTGGTGGCGGGTGATGTCTTTGACACCAGCGCTCCGAGCAATCGCGCCCAGGAGCTTTATTACCGGTTCCTGTGCCGGGTGGCCGCCTCATCTTGTCGGCATATTGTTGTTGTCGCGGGCAACCACGATTCCCCGTCCTTTCTCAATGCTCCCAAGGAGCTGCTCAAAGCCCTTGATGTGCACGTGGTCGGTAGTAGCACGGAATCCCCGGAAGACGAAGTGCTGGTGCTCCGTAATGAGCAGGACGTTCCTGAATTGATTGTCTGCGCCGTACCTTACCTCCGCGACAGGGATATCCGCGTTGCGGAGGCTGGTGAGAGTGTTGAGGACAAGGAACGAAAGCTGATTGACGGCATCCGCACTCATTACGCCGCCGTCGCCGCCTTGGCCGAGCAGAAGCGCGAGGAACTCGGAGCCAATATTCCCATCGTTGGCACGGGACATCTGTTCACCGCAGGTGGACAAACCGTCGATGGTGATGGCGTGCGCGAACTCTATGTCGGCTCCTTGGCTCACGTGACTGCCGGGATTTTTCCTGCCTGCTTCAACTATCTGGCGCTGGGGCACCTCCACGTCCCGCAAAAGGTGAACGGCCTTGAGACCATTCGGTACAGCGGCTCTCCTCTGCCCATGGGGTTCGGAGAGGTAAAACAGCAGAAGAGCGTTTGCCAGGTTGAGTTCCACAGCACGGCTGCATCGGTACAGCTGATCGACGTACCGGTGTTTCAGAAACTCGAGCGCGTCAAGGGTGACTGGGACGGCATCTCAAGCCGCATCCTTGAATTGACGGCAACGGGCTCCCAAGGCTGGCTCGAAGTCATTTACGACGGCACTGAAGTCATTGGCAACCTGCGTGAACGCCTGGAGGCAGCGATTTCCGGCACCCAAATGGAAATTCTCCGGATAAAGAACAACCGCATCATTGAACGTGTTCTGAGACAAATCCATGAAGAGGAAACGCTCGACGACCTGAACGTGAACGACGTGTTCGAACGATGCCTCGCCATCCATGACGTGTCCGAAGAGCAGCGGCCAGAGCTGCTTCGGGCCTATCAGGAAACGGTCTCGTCTCTCTATGAAGACGACGTGCAGGCGGAATAGAGAGGCTGTCCATGAGAATCCTGCAGGTACGCTTCAAGAATCTGAACTCACTGGTCGGCGAATGGCAAATCGACCTGATGCATCCGGCCTTCGCGTCTGACGGCATCTTCGCCATCACCGGCCCCACCGGCGCGGGGAAGACCACCATCCTCGATGCTATTTGCCTCGCCCTTTATGGGCGGACGCCTCGCCTGAACAAGGTCACCAAGAGCGGAAACGAAATCATGTCCCGCCAGACCGGCGAATGTTTTGCCGAGGTGACCTTCGAAACCCAGACCGGGCGTTACCGCTGTCACTGGAGCCAACACCGGGCGCGCAAGAAGCCGGATGGCGAACTCCAGGCCCCGAAGCACGAAATTGCCAATGCCGATTCCGGCGAGATTTTCGAATCCAAGATCAGAGGTGTAGCCGACCAGATCGAGTCCGCTACCGGCATGGACTTTGACCGTTTTACCCGCTCCATGTTGCTGGCCCAGGGCGGCTTTGCCGCGTTCCTTCAGGCGGCACCGGATGATCGGGCTCCGATCCTGGAGCAGATAACGGGCACAGAGATCTACAGCCAGATATCCATCCGTGTCCATGAGCGCCAACGTGAGGAGCGGGAAAAACTGAACCTGCTCCAGGCTGAAACGGCAGGTATCGTGATTCTTGACCCGGAGCAGGAACAAGAGATCGGGCAGGCACTCGAAGCAAAGCAGAAGGAAGAGACAGACCTTTCCGCCAGGGCCGTTGAAACCGGGAAGGCCATTGCCTGGCTCACCACCATCGATGGACTGAAGAAGGAAATCATCAACCTGGCCGATGAAGCGAGCAAGCTGCAGGGCGATATCGAGGCATTCAAACCGGACCGTGAAAAGCTGGGCCGGGCTTTGAGCGCCGCCTCACTGGACGGCGCATACGCAACGCTCACCGCCACCCGCAAACAACAGGCGGATGATAGAGCAGGCTTGAAAGCTGAGGAAGAGGCTCTTCCTGGACTGGAATCCTCCGCCAAGGAACAGGCCGAAGTACTGAAATCGGCTGAGCAACAAACCGCTCGGGCAAAAGAAGAGCTGAAAGCGGCCACGCCTACATTGCAGAAGGTTCGCTCCCTGGATCAGAAACTTGCCGATCAGAAAAAAGCTGTTTCGGAAGGTGATGAGGGCTGCAAGAAGGATGCGGCCAAGATTGACGCTGACAAAAAAGTCCGGCTTGAAGAGCAGGTAAAGCGATCTACGGCCCATGAGACGCTGGAGCTTGTAGGCGGCTACCTCAAGGAGAATGCACAAGATGAATGGCTGATCGGCGGTCTGGCTGGTGTTGAAGAACAGTTGAGTGGCCTCCTCTCCAAGCAAAATGAAATCGTTCAAAAGGAGGCCGCTCAAGAAACGGCCACGACGGCTCTGGAACTGGCGGCAAAATCACTCGAGGACGGTCAGAAACAGTCCGGCATCCGGAAGCAGGAGTTGGAGGACGCCTCAAAACAGCTTCAGCAGGCGAAGGATGCTTTGAGCCAGCTACTGGGGGACCGCTTGTTGCGGGAATATCGCACCGAGAAGGAAACCCTGCTGCGAGAAATGGCCTTCCTGACCAAAATTGCGGAGCTTGAAGATCACCGGGCAAAACTGGAAGACGGCAAGCCCTGTCCTCTTTGCGGCGCAACCGAACACCCCTTCGCGGAAGGGAATGTACCCGTCCCCGATGAAACCGAACAGAAGATCGACGCCCTGACCAGGCTGATTGGCAAAGCTGAGGATCAGGAAGCCGCCATCAAGAAACTCGAAGAAGCTGAAAACCTAGCCCGTAAGAACCTGACGGAGGCTGAGAAGCTGGAGTCAGCAGCGGCTAATGACAAGAAGGCTGCCGAGAAAGCCCTGGCCGAGGTGAAGGACGGCCTGGTGAAACTCCGTGCCGATTTTGCCGAACGCAGGCAGTCTGTCTCTGCCAAGCTCCAGCCGCTTGGTATTGCGGACATCCCTGAAACCGACATTTCATCACTGATCGAAACCCTCAAGGCGCGGCTGAAGGCGTGGCAGGCCCAGGTCAAGAAAAAGGCGGACATCGAAAAACAAATTTCCGACATCGACAGCGAGGTGAAGCGGCTGGATGCGGTTATCGAAACTCAAAGCACCGCCCTGACCGAAAAGCTGGAACGCCTGGAGACCTTGAAAAAGGAACTCGTCGCTGGAAGTGATGAGCGCAATGCACTGTACGGCGACAAGAATCCGGACGATGAGGAGCGCCGTTTAAACAAGGCGATTTCGGATGCCGAAGGTGCCGAAAAACAAGCCAGAGACCGGCACAATGAGCTCCAACAAAAATGGAATACCGCGAAGGCCCATGTCGAATCTCTGAAGAAACGCATCGATCAACGAGAGCCGGAACTGAGAAGGCTTGAAACAGAATTCTCCGCAGCGTTTGCGCCTGTGGGATTTTCAAATGAAGAACAGTTTTTGGCGGCCATATTGCCCCCTGAAGCTCGGGCGGAGCTGACAGCCACGGCCAAGGATCTGGATGAGCGTCAAACGGATCTGAAGGCCAGGCAGAAGGATCGGGAAACGCGCCTAGCTACGGAAATGGCCCGCAAGGTCACCGACAAGTCGCTGGAAGAGCTCGAGCCCCAATTCAAAGAGCAAGAGGAGGCCCTGAAAGAGCTCCGGGACATCATTGCCGGTCTCAAGCACAAGTTGAGTGAAAATGCGGCCGCTAAAGAGCGGATAAAGGAAAAGCAGGCAGCTATCGAGGCCCAGAAAAAAGAGTGCCGCAGGTGGGAAAACCTGCACGAATTGATCGGCTCCGCAGACGGAAAGAAATACCGCAATTTTGCCCAGGGGCTGACCTTCGAAATGATGATTGGGCACGCCAACCGGCAATTGCAGAAAATGACCGACCGCTACTTGCTGGCTCGTGACGATGCTCAGCCCCTTGAGCTCAACGTGGTCGACAACTATCAGGCTGGAGAGATTCGGTCCACGAAGAATCTTTCCGGCGGCGAGAGCTTTATCGTCAGCCTGTCCCTGGCGCTTGGGTTGTCCCATATGGCCAGCAAGAATGTCCGTGTGGATTCGCTGTTCCTGGATGAAGGCTTCGGCACCCTGGACGAGGAAGCCCTCGACACCGCCCTGGAAACCCTCGCGGGCCTGCAGCAGGACGGCAAACTGATCGGCGTCATTTCGCACGTGCCCGCCTTGAAGGAGCGGATCAGTACGCAGATCCAGGTAACGCCTCAAACCGGTGGCAGAAGCCAAATATCTGGGCCTGGATGCGGCAGGTTGGGCGCTACAGAGCTGGCCGTAGAAGCAAATTGACTTGAAAATGTCGGACGATCTCAAAACAGCAAAAACCGCCCTCGCCAAGCTTCATCACGACATGGAGGCCATCAACAAGCTGGCCAAGCCGTCCTATCTGAGCGTGATCGAGCAGATGGAGCGCACGCTGGAACCGATCCGTCGTCAGCAGTTGGAAATCAGTCGCGCCCTTGAAATGTCTGGAGCAGCGGCCCGGATACAGGAGATTGTCAGTGCCAATCAACACTGGCAGGATTTGATAAAGCAAGCCACCGCGACAAGCCGTATTGCTGAGCATGTGCATTCGGTTAAGCACGGCAGAACTCCAGGTTACGTTGTCTTGAGCGATTCGGGTCCACGAACTCGTGCTTCAGCAGATATTCCAGGCGCTTCCATGTTCGGTTGCCCGACCTGGGGTGCAGAAGTTGCGACAGCAGGGGCTGGATGAAGGCTTTGAACACAACCGCCCACCGTCTCTCCGGTGTTCGACTCGCCGGCAGGCCCGTTGAGCGACGCAACTCGGCGAGCAGGGAGCGACTGACGATGAGGGTCAGGATGGCCAGGTGGACCAGGGCCTCCACGATATGGGGCTGGGTGGACGGAAGATCGTGCATCCTGTAGCCAGATTTGAGCTCTTTGAACAGAAGCTCTATTTCCCAGCGGGCGGCATAGGTCCGG
>Ga0334888_1002788_pt1 | contig 18421 bp, 14 predicted proteins | sample GraSluR1_MG_FD_207227 | JGI IMG/M metagenome (GOLD analysis project Ga0334888, IMG submission 207227) | Sludge microbial communities from methane-producing bioreactor in Wageningen University, Netherlands - Granular Sludge_3_08-R1 | ecosystem: Engineered > Bioreactor > Anaerobic > Unclassified ...
TCGAAACCGGGATGGAGCGAGCATCCTTCGGGGACAGGGATTCCCGCGTTCTTGAGCGTCCGCGAGCACGTTTCCTTCGAGAGGCATGTTTGCAGTACCCTCGACGGATTGCCGGTACAGGGGATGGACATCTCCTCGACGAGCGCGCGGAACTGGTGTTCGGAGCCGCTGTCGCAGCCGAACCCCTCGAAGATGTTGAAGACGCAGCGCGTCCTGGTCGAGTGGACAATCTGTTGGATGCGCTCCGGAGATCGGAGGATTTCGGGCGTGATATCGAGCGGCGCCGGGGCGTACCCATGTGCCCGCAGAATGTCGGAGACGAACTCTCGCCCGCGGAGCGCGTCGGCCACGTCCGTGCGCGGCGACTGTTCCATCGCGGCCGGAAGCAGGACGACGAGAGAAGCGTCGGTCACGGACCGCGTTGTCGTGAACTGCATTCGATCACCGGCTTCCCCGTGCGGGGAAGGCCAGGCCGTTCCGGGAGAATGCGCTCCGCAGAATGGAACGGACGAGATCGGTATACTCCCCGCCGCTGAGACGGTGGAGGATCGGGAGGTCGCTGTACTCGGGGGAGAGCCCGGGAAGCGGGTTGATGTCGATGATTCTAGGCGTTCCGTCGCTGTCCAGACGGAAATCCACCCGCGCCATGTCCCTCAGCTCCAGCGATTGAAACGCCTTCAGCGCGAAACGCCCGAGCTGGTCGCGGATGGAAGCGGGGATGCTTTCGGGGCCTTCGTAGCGAATTCGGTTCAGGTAGTCGCGTTTCTCTTCGAGGGAGTAGAGAAACTCTTCCCGCTGAACGACTGGAACGATACGCATCATTCCTACCACCGAGGGGCTGCCGTTGCCGACGACGCCGACCGTGATCTCTTCCCCCGGGAGATACTCCTCCAACAACGCAGGCTGCGCATAGCGCCCCCATATTCTGCGGATCTTCTCTTGCGCTTCGGCGGGCGTATGCGCGACGGAATCCGAAAAGATGCCCTTGGAAGAGCCTTCGTATCGTGGTTTCACCACGAAGCGGGATCGCTCGGCGAAGAGCGCCGGGAGCTCCGCAAGGTCCTTTTCCTGTTTGAAGCAGGCGCACGGAGGAACGGGGATTTCGTCGCAGAGCAGCGTCCGGCTGGTGAGCAGTTTATCGAGCGCCACCGCCATCGAAACGGCGTCGGATCCCCAGTAGGGAATGCCCGCGCTCTCCAAGAAACAGGGAACCTGCGCTTCGCGCCCCCTGGCTTCCCCTCGCCCTTCGGCGATATTGGCGACGAACTGAGGATTCTGCGCCGCAAGACGGGACGCGAACGCATCGTCCTGCTCGCAGAGAGAGACCGAGAAACCGAATGACGCAACAGCTTCGGCTACCGATTCGACGGTAGCTATCGGGTCGTACTCTTCGTACTTGTCGTCCGGCTCGTCGGAGCCGGCTTGTTTTTTGAGATTATAGACGACGGATACCCTGGCGACAGGTTGCAGCGGAACGTCGGGCTCTTGCCCGTACTCTTCGTTCATTGATTTTTCCCTCCTGAAGGATACATGAATAAAGACCTGCGTAAACGCGGTCATGCGGTTTTCCATTTCTTTCAATCCTATGTGAAGGAACCGCCATGTCTCCCTCCTCCAAGAGTTCTCCCTCTTCGTGCGATGAGGGGCTTTCAGTGCGGATTATAGATGTTTTTAAGGGAAATACAAGAGGGGAATCGGACTTCGGGGGAGCTTTCCCGCAGGTTGCGGCGACGCAAAAAAACAGGGGCCCGAGAGCCCCTGTTTTTTGCGTTTACATGGTGAAAGCCGGTTGCTAGGCGAGCGCCACCACGGCTTCCGGGTTCACGACTCTGAATGTGAACGACTCGGCGAAGAAGAGACGCACCTTTCCGCCGTTCCGCTCCTCGAAGCCGAGCGAGAGGTCCTGTCCGAGGACAAGTTCGAAGTCGCCGCCGCGCATGGAAACGATGTATGATTCGTCCTGTGTCGACAGAATGACCTTGTCCACAAGGTTGCCGACGTGTTTCGATGTTGGATACCCCGAGGTTGCGCTGTATATTGCTTTCCAGAGCTTCGGCGATGCGACGAAGGCGTACGGCCCTTCGACCGCGCTCTCCCGAAGTTTGAAAAACGCTACGGAAAGAGCGTTTACGATGCCGTAAGGATCCTCGCTCTCAAGCTTCACCGTGTTTTCGGCGGCGGCAGTGGCCAAACCGTCGATTCCTGCGGAGGCAAGGCCTTTGTATATCGCCTTTTCCTCGAAAAGAGCGATATCCTTTGCGGCCTTCTCGAGGGCGGAGAGATCGGGGTCTTTCGCGCCTCGGCTGATGTTGTCAAGCTCCCATATGTCGAGTTCAAACGTGGCCCGCGTTTCCACAAGAGGAAGGACCTTGTTCACGCCGTACTGAACGCTCTGTCCTCTGCTGGCGGTGTCTATGCCGAGTCTGCCTGTCGGATGCGCGCTGTAAACCCACCCCTTCGGGCCTTCGATATCCACGAATCTGCGTGCCGAGAGGTTCGCCACGAGGACTTTTTTTGCCTGATCGTCAAGTTCCTCCCATGCTTCGGGAGTCAGGAGCGATGCGGATCTTCTCAGAATGTCCATGAATAAGTACCTCCTTTATGTTTCCTGATGTTCGGCGGAGACTACTTGAGGCTCCCGATACCCAGGTTCGAAGCGGACGCGGAAGAAGCTGCGCCTCCGGATTCCGCTCCGGTCTCTACCTGAAGGAGCGGCGCCGATGTGAAGAGATATGTTTTCAGCTCCTCGTCCCAGCCCTCCATATTACGGCGAAGCCATTCGATGAGCATTGCGGCGTGTTCGATCTCCTCGTCGCGGTTGTGTTTCAGGAGTTCTTTGAGCTCCGGGTTCGGTGTGAGTGCGGCTCGCTGATTGTAGTAGTTTACAGCCTCTACTTCCTCCATGAGACTTTTTAGCGCCTGTGCCTGGTCTACCGTCTGCTGATCGAGCTTGTCCGCGGATTCCGTGTATTGCATGATATCTCTCCTTTCTTCGATTCGAGTTTCAAAGACCGCGCCCTTTCGGGCATCCGTTTTCTTTTATTCATTATACCGTGTGAAGAAAAAAATACCTTCAAACCTTCAAAGGGAAGGGCGATCCTCTTAAATTGGAAACGTTACAAAGTAACTCTTAATATCTTTGTCCGAGTATACTCCATCTCGGAGCTTGCGTCAAGCTTGGTCAAATAGATGATATGCTTCGCTGTATGGTATTATGCGGTGCGAAGCGCAGTGGTTTCCGCTTAAAATTCGATTTGGGATGAGGGGAAGGTTTTTGTCGATTATGGAAGAAAGCGGCAAGAAGACGATGTTGTCGGATGATATACGGGGGTTGCTTTCGCTGAAACCGGGGGAAAATCTTTACTTTGGAGAAATTGCGGCGGCGGCCGCCGATCGTGGATTCGGTATCCTTCTGGTGCTCCTTTCGCTTCCGAGCGCGCTTCCCGTGCCGGCTCCCGGCTATAGTACGCCATTTGGGATAGTGCTCTTCATCCTCGGGGCGCAGATGTTGTTGGGCAGGGCGAGACCATGGATACCGCTCTGGGCCGCGCGAAGAGAGATCAAGAGGAAGACGGCGGACAAGATGATCTCCGGCGCGGCGAAGTTTTTCTCGTACGTGGAACTCTTTATTCGTCCACGTTTCGACTTCGTCTCCGGAAAGGGAGGCGGGATGCTCTGTTCCCTGTTGCTGCTTCTGATGAGCGGGCTGATGATTCTTCCGATACCACTGACGAATACGCTTCCCGCCATGGTGATTTTTTGCATCGGCGTAGCGCTTACGGAACGCGACGGCCTCGCTTTCATCGCTGCTCTGTGTTTCGGCGCGGCTGCTACGGCCCTGTATGCCCTCGTATTCTGGGTTATTTTTCACTTCGGCGCGCAGGGAATCGTCGAGGCGAAGGAGATCGTAAAGGGCTGGTTCTTCTAACCCGCTTCATAGTGACTATGCAGCGTATCTTAAAACCCTCCGCGGGTCGAGAGGGGTGATGCCATGTCCATTCGACGGAAGATGCTGGTGTTGATCACGGGATTTCTTCTCGTGACGTTCGTATTGACTTTTGGAAGCTATCGCCTGACCGGGAGGAATGCGCGAAGCCGGGTGGAAGAAACCGGGCGCGCGATGGTCGGTGAAGTCGCCGCCGCGATGGATGAGTACATGGCGAAGCTTCTCTCCATTACCGCGACTCTGGCCGTTTCGATCTCCTCGATAAACACGGTTGGCCGTTCGGAGTACGTCGAGCTCTTCGGACGCTATCTGGAAGCGGCGCAAACGCACGGGGTACAGACGGTCTTCATGGGATTCGAGTCGAAGGAGTTTGCCGATTCCACCGGTTGGAATCCTCCGGAAGGCTATGATCCCCGTCCTCGCCCGTGGTATGTCGAAACGCTCAAGAAAAACGGAGTCACCGTCACTTCCCCGTATATCGACATGATAACGGGAGAGCTGCTCATCAGCGTCGCCTCGCCGGTCCGCACTCCGGGAGGAGAGCTGCTTGGAGTGGTGGGGCTCGATGTGAGCCTTGAACATGTCCGTCGAAAGGTGCTGACGAGACGCCTTTTCGGCGGAGGATTCCCCTTCCTCGTCGACAAGAACGGCTTTTTTATTGCTTCGTCTTTTGACGAATGGACGCTGGAAGAGAATATAGCCGAAACCTCCGACGCGGTTCCCGCAGCGCTTGCCGAGATCGGACATACGCTGCTTGCGAGGGAACCGGGATTCGCTTCCGTTTTCTTCAAAGATGAGCGGATGATGCTCTTCCATGCTCCCGTCGGTGAGCATTTCACGTTCGGCATCTTCTTCCCGGAAAGCGTATTGAGCCGTTTCGTCAGGGATATTTCCTTTCTTCATCTCTTCGGAGGCTTCTCGATCATATTGCTCGCGCTCGTTCTTCTGTTCCCGGTGGTCTATGAAATAGGGAACTCCTTTTCTTCGCTCGCGAAGACGATAGACAGCATTACGGCAAAGCTTTCGGGAAACAAGGACTTCACCGAAACCGCCTTTAATGTGCATCTGCTTGCCTCGGAAGTCGGCGAGTCGATGTCGCGGACGTCGCTTTTGGAATTTCACACATTTTTGGAAAGTATGGAGAACGCTCTGCAGACGATCGGACGGCAAGGGGAGGAGATCGCCGCGCTGACCGAGGAGGCTCTGGCGATCCAGGACAACTTGACCGAGGCCAACGGAGAACTTCATAAAAGGCAGAAAATCTGGAGAGACACGCTCGAAGTCATGGAAACGATGACCATGTCGGGCGAGTCGGAGAAAAACCTCCGAAGCGTCGCCGAGAACATACTGAAGAGCACGCAGGCTTTCGGGGTGCTTCTTTCCTGCCGAAGAGGCGATCGTTTTTTCAACCTCGTCTGCGCGGGATACGGCGGCGCTTCGCTCCCGTCCGGCGATGCAATAGCAATCTTCGGAAGCGTCGCTGGCAGAGCTGTGCGCGGGGGGGATGCCGTTTGGGTCGAGGATGTGTCTCGTGACCGCGAGTATGTTCCCGTGCATCCGAGCGTGGTCAGCGAAGTCGAAATCCCCTTGCTCCACCGCGGGAAGACGAACGGGATTCTCGAAGTGGCCTTCGACAGGAGAACGCCCAGGAACGACGACCTGCTCGAAACGCTCCTTCCGGTGGCGTCCGCGCTTGGAAGCCTGATCGAAGCCGAGAATGCGCACATCGAGATACAAGACTCCTATCGCTATCTTGTCCGCAAACTCCAGTCCGTGACTGAAATATACCACCTTGAATCTGCGGACCACATGGACAGAATCGGCGCGTACTCCCGTCTTGCGGCGCGAATTTTGGGTAAGAGCAAGGAAGAACAGGACGATATCGAAGTGTTTTCACGGCTGCACGATATCGGAAAGCTTCGCGTGCCGCTCTCCATCCTCGCAAAACCCGGAAAACTCACGGAAGAAGAGATGAAGATAGTTCGCAATCATCCGCTCTGGGGGGCGGAGCTCATCGGCGGAGCCAAGTGGCTGGATATGGCCAGGAGGATCTGTCTCTCGCATCATGAAAAGTGGGACGGCAGCGGCTATCCTCTTGGACTGTCCGGCGCCGAGATTCCCTGGGAGGGACAGGTCGTCGCACTTGCAGATACCTATGACGCCCTGCGTTCCAGACGGGTTTATAAAGATCGCATGGCACACGAAGAGGCGGTGCGGATTCTCCTCCACGGCGACGGGCGAACCGAGCCGGAGCATTTCAGCCCCTTGATGCTCGATTTCTTCAGAGAGCACCACGAGGATATGGACGATATTTACAGGACCTTCTTCCTTGGCGAGGAGGGCGAGGAGTAAAACGCCGCATTGCGGAAGCGTCGCTTCAACGCCTTCTTGGAGCGTGCACAACGTGAGAAAACACGTATGGAGAAGTCCCTTCTTTTTCGCGGAGGGCTTCTCCATACTTTTATTTTAAGACTGAGTTATTTATAAACGATAGGGTTGACAAATCCACCGCCTTTTTGTATTCTCATCAGCAACAAAAGTTTATTATTTTTCTTTTGGTGTATTTGATTTTAGTATTAAGAGGGAGAGGCGAATCATGTCGGACTGTTTTCTTGTGCTTGAGGACGGAGAAGTCTTCAATGGTGTTTCTTTCGGGGCGCCGGCGCGGCGGACGGACGAGCTCGACGGTAAAGAAGCCGCAGAAGGAGGGGAGGTCGTCTTCAATACCGCGATGTCGGGGTATCACGAGATGTTGACGGACCCGTCCTACGCGGGGCAGATCGTCGCGCTCACCTCCCCCCACGCAGGGAATTACGGCTGCGACGACGCCTGGTCGGAGAGAGGACCGGACGATTCCGGGATGGCGGAGATAAAGCTGCGCGGGCTTGTTGTTCGTTCGTGCTCCTCCTGTTCCGTACCCCGCGGACGCATCTCGCTCGACGCTTTCCTCAAGAAGCACGGAATACCGGGTATCGCCGATGTGGACACTCGCTCGTTGACGATCCGCCTGCGGGAGAAAGGAAGCTGCAACGGCCTCATCGTCGCTCCTTCAGCGGGGGATGCGCTGAGCGAGGAGGAAGTTCGTTCCGTCGAGTCGGCGCTCCGTCGTCTTCCCTCGATGGAAGGTGCGAATCTTCTCTCCTCGGTGGGCACGCGAACGGCGCTTCCCGCCGCTTTCGGAGAAAATCTCCGTTTCACCGTCGTCGACTGCGGGGTGAAGGGAAATATTCTCCGAGAACTCGATGCGAGAGGCGCCGCCGTCACGGTGCTTCCATGGACCGCGTCGTCGGAGGACGTTCTGTCGACCACTCCCGACGGCGTGCTCTTCTCGAACGGCCCCGGCGATCCTGCCGCGCTCTCGTCGGTGGTGACAACCATCCGCAATCTCATCGGCGTCGTTCCGGTTTTCGGTATCTGTCTCGGGCACCAGATGATCGCCCTCGCGCTCGGAGGACGGACGCGGAAGATGAAATTCGGCCACCACGGCTGCAATCATCCCGTCAGAGACGAGCGGACCGGCAAAGTGCAGGTGACCAGCCAGAATCACGGCTTCGAGGTGGATGAACACTCTCTTCCGCCGGACGTGACCGTATGGTTCCGGAACGCCAACGACGGTTCCGTGGAGGGACTGATTCACGGGCGCCTTCCGGTGATGTCGTGCCAGTTTCACCCGGAGGCCGCTCCGGGACCGCACGATTCCTCGTGGATTTTCGACGATTTCGTCGGGATCGCCTCCAGGAGAAAGGAGGGATCTTCGTGCCTGCTCGAAACGATCTGAAGAAGATCCTCGTCCTCGGATCGGGCGCCATCGTCATCGGACAGGCGTGCGAGTTCGACTACTCCGGGGTGCAGGCGGTCAAGGCGCTGAAGGAGGAGGGGTACGAGGTGGTGCTCGCCAACCCCAACCCGGCAACGGTGATGACCACTCCGGGAATCGCCGACGCCATCTACCTCGAACCGTTGAAGCTTCCGTGGGTGGAGGAGATCATCCGGTGCGAGCGCCCCGACGCGCTCTTGCCGACGATGGGAGGGCAGACTGCGCTGAATCTTGCCCTTGAACTCTCCGACGCGGGGGTCTTGGAGCGGTACGGCGTCGAGATCATCGGCGCGTCGGTCCGCTCCATTCGACTTGCCGAAGACAGAGGGGCGTTCAAAGACGCCGTTCGTTCGATCGGACTGGACACCCCGCGCTCCGCGGTTGTCCGCAGCGCGGCGGAAGCGTTCGCCTTCGCCGAAGAGACGCCGCTCCCTCTGATCATTCGGCCGTCGTTTACTCTGGGCGGCCTGGGAGGTTCCATCGCCTCCACGCGAAAACAGCTGGGGATTCAAGTAGAGCGCGCTCTTGCGGAGAGCCCGGTCGGTGCGGCGCTTCTGGAGGAGTCGCTCATCGGATGGAAGGAGTTCGAGATGGAGGTCATGCGCGACCGCAGGGACAACGCCGTGGTCGTCTGTTCCATCGAAAACATCGATCCCATGGGAGTGCACACCGGAGACAGCGTAACCGTCGCCCCGATCCAGACGCTCAGCGACAGGGAGTACCAGGAGATGCGCACGGCGTCGTTGAACATTCTCAGAGTCGTCGGCGTGGACTGCGGCGGTTCCAATGTGCAGTTCGCCGTGCATCCCGAGACGGGGCGCATGGTCGTCATCGAGATGAATCCCCGCGTGAGCCGCTCTTCCGCGTTGGCGTCGAAGGCGACGGGCTTCCCGATCGCCCGCGCGGCGGCCAAACTTGCGGTGGGCTATACCCTCGACGAGATACCGAACGAGATTACGGGCAAGACGACGAGCTGCTTCGAGCCTGCGCTCGACTACGTCGCGGTGAAGGTCCCCCGCTTCGAAACCGAAAAGTTCCCCGCGGAGTACGAATGCCTCGGGACGCAGATGAAATCCGTCGGCGAGGCGCTCGCTCTCGGGCGGACCTTCATGGAAGCGCTGAACAAGGCCATACGGGCGGCGGAAGCGGGATACGACGGTCTGCAGGAGCTGGAGATCGGGTATGACGGGTTGGATCGCATGCTCGCTCCGCTCCATCCGAGAAAGCTCTTCGCCGCCTATACCGTGCTCCGTCGCGAGGGGAGACGCGCGCTTCCGTTATTGGTGCGCAAGACGGGCGTCGACCCGTGGTTTCTGCACCAGATGGCCGAACAGGCCGACTTCGAGGAGAGCCTGGCGGAAGGGGTGTTGAACGGAAGGGTGGTGTTGAAGGCCAAACGCTTCGGCCTCTCCGACGGACGGATCGCCCGCCTGACGGGGAAGAGCGAGTCCGAGGCGGAGTCTCTTCGGGAAGCCGAGGGCATCTTTCCGTCGTTTCACTTCGTCGACACCTGCGCGGGGGAGTTCCCCGCAGCGACGCCGTATTTCTATTCGACATGGGGAGAGCGCGACGAAGGCGAGCCTCTGGGCGGGGACGCGGTGCTTATCCTTGCCTCCGGTCCCAACCGGATCGGACAGGGGCTTGAATTCGACACCTGCTGCACGCTCGCTTCGCTGGCCTGGCGGGAGGAGGGGCGGAAGACGGTGATCGTGAACTCGAATCCCGAGACCGTCTCCACGGATTACAACGTCTCCGACCGGCTGTACATCGAACCGCTGACCGCGGAGCACGTGAAGGCGGTTCTGAAGAAGGAGGGTATCCGCGACGTCCTGGTGCAGCTCGGAGGGCAGACGCCGCTCAATATGGCCAGGGAGCTGGAGTCCGCGGGCGCGCGCATCGTCGGTACTTCCCTTTCCGGCATCGAGGAGGCGGAGGACCGCGGACGTTTCGCCGCGCTGCTCGATCGACTGGGACTCCGTCAGCCGAAAAACAGGATGGCGGGTTCCCGCGAGGACGTCGCGGCCGCGGCGGAGGAGATCGGTTACCCGGTGCTGCTGCGCCCCTCCTACGTCATCGGCGGAAAGAACATGTTCATCGCCTACAGGCGCGACGAGCTGGAGGAGTTCCTCGACAGAGGAATCCCGTTGAGCGAGTCGGCGCCCGTGTTGGTGGACCAGTTCCTGGAAGACGCGTTCGAATACGACCTCGACGCTCTCTGCGACGGGACGAACGTCTACGTCGCCGGAATCGGCGAACACATCGAGGCCGCCGGTATCCACTCGGGCGATAGCGCCTGCGTCTTCCCCGTCTATAAGTCGCCTCCGGAAATTCTTCGGGAGATGGCCGACGCCGCCGTTTCCGTCGCGCGCGCGATAGGGGTGAAAGGGTTTCTCAACATTCAGTTCGCCATGAAGGATGGCGTGCTCTATGTGCTGGAGGTGAATCCCAGAGCTTCCAGAACGGTCCCCTTCCTCTCGAAGGCGAGCGGCGTCGATCTCGTGAGGGCGGCCGTCCGTCTTTGGGAGGGGAAGGACCTCGAAGCGCAGGGGCTTGTCCGGAACGGTTACGGAGAGGGGCGGTGCCTTTCGGGGTGGGCGGTGAAGGAGGCCGTCTTCTCGTTCGACAGGTTCGCCTCGGTGGATCCGTTGCTCGGGCCGGAAATGCGCTCGACCGGGGAGGTCATGGGAGCAGGGGAGAGCGCAGGGGAGGCCTACGCCAAGGCACAGGCCGCCTGCGGCACGGTGCTGCCGACGAAGGGAACGGTATTCATCTCGGTGAACGACCCGGATAAGCCCACAATTCTCCCGGTCGCGAAGCGACTTCGTGAGATGGGGTTTTCGATAGCGGCTACAACAGGAACTGCGCGTTATCTCTTCGAAAATGGCATGCTTCCCGAAGTGGTGCTGAAGGTTCATGAAGGCTCTCCCAACGTAGTAGATCACATGCGTGCCGGGAGAATTCAGATGCTCATCAATACCCCTCTCGGGCGGCACAGTCTTCACGGAGACAAGGAAATGCGAATCGAAGCAGTCCGCCGGAAGATACCGTACACTACCACGACGTCGGCGGCGGAGGCGGCTGTTGAAGGGATAGCAGCGCTCAAAGAGGGCGCTCTCCGGGTACGGAGGCTGTAATGCGACGAGGGGCTTCCGAATACCGGAAGCCCCTCGCGGTTCTTAAAGGAACGCTCTTTTGTACTGTTCCGGCCAGGGGAGCTCTATTCCTCGTTTTCTAGCTTCGTTCAGCGGAAAGAAGGGGTTGCGCAGCAGCTCGCGCCCCAGGGCGACAAGGTCGGCCCTCCGGTTGCAAAGCGTCTCTTCGATCATGTCGAGGCTGGTGATCAGGCCGACCGCGATTGTCGGAACCTCGCACTCCCTCTTGATCTGCTCGGCGAAGGGAATCTGATACCCCGGATGCACGGGAGGTGCTACCGCCGTGACCCCTCCGGAGCTGACGTGGACAACGTCCACTTCCTTGGTGACTCTGTCGACGATACGGACCATCTGTCCGGTGGTCATGCCGCCCTCGACATAATCCTCCGCCGAAATCCGGAGGAAAAGAGGTTTCTCCTCGGGCCAGCGCGTGCGCACCGCCCTCGCGACCTCCTGGAGGAAGCGTGATCTGCCTTCGAAGTTCACTCCGTAGCCGTCTCGGCGTCGGTTGCTCAACGGAGAGAGGAACTGGTTTATCAGGTAGCCGTGCGCCCCGTGGATCTCCACGACGTCGAATCCAGCCTGGAGCGCTCGCCCCGCCGCTGCGGCGAAGGCTTCGGTGACGCGCGCGATCTCGTCGAGGTTCATCTCGACGGGGTCTTTGTATTTCCCGTCGTCGCTGTAGTTGATGGCGCTGGGGGCATAGATTGTTTCGGCCGTCGCGCCGCACTTCCGGCCGGCATGGTTGAGCTGGACGCCTATTTTCGCCCCCAGGCTGTGGATATGGCGCGTCAGCTCGGCCATGCCCGCAATCTGCTCGTCGTCCCAAAGACCGAGGCAGTTGTCGGAGAGACGTCCTTCGGGGAGGACGGCGGTCGCCTCCACGATGATCAGGCCGGTTCCCCCGAGTGCGCGCGCGCCGTAGTGCAGATGATGGAAGGGCGCGACTCGTGAAGAGGGGGCGCTGTACATGCACATGGGGGGCATGACTATACGGTTTTTCAGTTCAAGATCCTTGATTTGGAAAGGTTCATAGGCTTTCAATCAGAACATGCCTCCTTCAAGAAATATGTAAAATACCGGGATCTGCGCCGGTAGAGAAAGAGTATCACGAAAAAGCGTACATTTCTATGCCCGCCTCGAAACCGGAAAGAGAACGAAGGCGCCCCGTTGAACCGCAGTAGGGTTTTGTAGGAACTCTCCGAGTTACGCTCCCTCCGGAGCGAGTGTGATGAAATTGACGGGGCACGAAAGCCCCTCGTAGAGAGATTCACGATGTGTTCATGAGACTCTGGCTCTCTTGTGCGGTACAGCGTACTCCCCAAAAAAAGCACCCCTTCTGCGGAGTTGCTTGCCGAAGGGGTGCTTTTGCTTTGTAGAATCGTATCAGCGGCTACAGCAGCCTTTGTCCGCCGCCGCGAGGTGGCTGTAGGTTGTCAACCCATAATCGTCCTTCATGCTGCGTACGACGGCGAGCAGTTTGGGGATATCGATGCCTGTGGTGATTCCCATGCGTTCCGCTATGTTCGCCATATCCTCGGTGGCGGCGTTTCCAGCCGCGCCGGGAGCGAAGGGGCAGCCTCCGAGGCCGCCCGCCGCGGCGTCGAAGGAGGTAAAACCCATCCGGAGTGCCGTCAGCATGTTGGCGAGCGCCATTCCGTGCGTATCGTGAAGGTGGAGGGCGAACGGATAGTCTCCGTATCTGGCCCGCATCTCCGTAAGCGTATTCGCAAGATACTTCGGATCGGTGGTTCCGATCGTGTCGCAGAGGGTGACGCCGTCGATCCCCGCCTCAAGACATGCGTCCACGACTCGGACGACTTTTTCGGACGGGACGTCTCCGGCGAAGGGGCAGGCGAAGGAGGTCGCCACGGAGAGGCGGAGCTTCGTTTCCCCCTTCAGCGCGCAGACCTTCTTGAGTTCCTCGATGGATTCCTCCACCGTTCTTCGTGTGTTCGCCATGTTGTGATCCACGCTCGCCGAGATAACGAAGTTCATCCAGTCGACGCCCGCCGCGAGGGCCGACTCGGCGCCCCGGAGATTCGGCACGAGGGCGACGGAGGTGATCTTCCCTCGCCACTTCGCGTTGAAGTGCGCCGTGACGTCCGCGGCGTCCGCCATCTGCGGAATGGCCTTCGGGCTTACGAAGGAGGTGATCTCCATCGTGGAGATGCCCGTTCCGGCGAGCGCGTCGAGAATCGCGATCTTTTCCTCCGTGGGGATGAACTCCTTTACGCTCTGGAAGCCGTCCCTGGGGCAGACCTCCATAATCTCGATCCGTTCGGGCAGGGAGAAGGACATGATGCTACACCGCCCCCTCTGCCCGAAGCGCGGCGATAGCCTCGGAGGTCATACCGAGAAGCGAGCCGAGGATCTCTTCGTTGTTCTGTCCCAGAGCGGGGGAGGGGGTGCGCACTCCGGCTGGAGTATCGGAAAGCTTGATGTGGCTTCCGGTGACCTTCAGTTTTCCTGCGACGGGGTGCTCCATGTCGACGAACATCTCCCGGTCGCCGCCGATATGCGGGTCGTTCACGACCTGTTCGATATTCAGAATCGGCGCGCACGGCACACCCGCCGCGGAGACCTTCTCGCAGACTTCGTCCACTGTGAAGCGGGTGGTCCACTCCTCAATCAACGGTTTCAGCTCGGCGTGGTTCGCCACGCGGTCCCGCACCCGCGCAAAGCGGATGTCGTTGATCAGATGCTGCAGGTCCATCGCCTCGCAGAGCTGCGCCCAGAGTTTGTCGTTCGCCACGCCGATGACGAGACTGCCGTCGGAGGCGCGGAAGGAGTCGTACGGGTAGGTGGATTCGTAGCGGTTGCCGATACGCTGCGGTATCCGCCCCTCGACGAGGTAGATCATGTTGATGATCTCCAGGCTTGCCACCGCCGAGTCGACCAGCGCCACGTCGACCTTCTGTCCTAGGCCGGTGGAAGTCCGGTTGAAGACTGCCGAGAGGATGCCGATCGCGCAGGAGAGCCCGCCCAATACGTCGCCCATCGCAGTTCCGGTGCGGGTCGGTTCGCCGCCGGGCCATCCTGTGGTGCTCATGAGGCCGCTCATGGCCTGGGAGATGATGTCGTACCCCGGTCGCTGGCTGTAGCGTCCCGTGTGGCCGAAGCCGGAGATCGCGGCGTAGATGATCGCCGGGTTGATTTTTTTCAACTCTTCGTACCCCAGTCCGAGCTTTTCCATCGTGCCCGGACGGAAGTTCTCGATCACAATGTCGGCCTTCTTCACAAGATCGAGGAAGATCGCTTTCGCCTTGGGGTTCTTCAGGTTCAGCGTGATTCCCTTCTTGTTCCGGTTCAGGTTCATGAAGTATGCGCTCTCGCCGTTCTTGAAAGGGCCCATCTGCCGGGTGTCGTCGCCTTTTCCCGCTTCTTCGATCTTGATGACCTCCGCGCCCATGTCGGCGAACATCATCGTGCAGAACGGCCCCGCGAGCACGCGGGTAAGATCGAGGACGCGAAGTCCTTCAAGCGCTCCTTTTCGTGCATTTGCCATTTTTATTCCTCCCCTTGAGTGAAATCGTTCTTTCCCGCGCAGGTGTTTCGTACTCCGGAAGCCAGTCGGTCTTCTCTTCCGGGGGCGATTCTCCTCTGAAAATAGCTGAAAAAACGTCCTTTTTTCAGTTCTTCCAGATCGCCGGCCAGCAACGCGTCCAGAATGCGTATATGCTCATCGACCAAAGCTTTCATATCGTTCTCGGCGGCAAGATCCTTCAACACCGCCTGCTGAATTTGTCTGTAGACCATTTCGAGCATTCTCAACGTCCATCGTCTCCCGGATTTCTCCGCGAGGGATGTGTGGAAGTCCATGTCGATTCTGCTGAATTCAAGAAGGATGGTTTCCTTTGAGTCGGTATTCATTCCAAGGAGAAGCATTCTGTCGAGTTTTTTCCTAAAGATGTCGTAGTCGTCGCGGGTAAACAGCCCTTTTTCGATAATCTCGCGGAAGACGATTTCTTCGAGAGCGTAACGGATATCGTAGAGTTCTTCCACCTCTTCGGGGGAGAAATCGACGACCATCGCTCCCTTCTGCGGAATAGTGCGGAGAAGGCCGAATCCTTCCAGTATCTTGATTCCTTCGCGGACCGGCGCCCTGCTCACGTTCAACGCTTTCGCGAGTTCTTCCTCTCTTATGAAGGAGCCGGGAGTGTAGTTTTCGGAGAGCAGGAGTTCTTTGCCGAGGTAGGAGGCCACTTCCTCTCCAAGCGTACTGTGTCTGAATGAATGTGCTTTGAGCACGCCGAAACCTCCTTCAGGATGCGATATGTTAAATGTCGACATTTGAGACATTGACATGATTATACAGACTGCGATGAAGGTGTCAAGAAAAAAACAAACCCGCCGCAAGGCGGGTTTGTCGCGTGATCGAGGTGTTCTGTGTTCAGGAGAATACTAGCGGCACAGCATGGCGCTGATACGTTTGTACAGGCGGATCGTCACGATGGAGACCAGAGCGCCCTTCAGGAGATTGAACGGGATGACGGCGTAGAGGATGAGTGTGAACTTGTCGTGGATCGCGGGGATCGCCGCCGAGGACATCGAAATGATCTTCTCAAGGGGCATCAGATGCGAGTAGAATGGCAGAAGAATGAAGTAGTTCGCGAAGGCTGCTGTGACCGTCATGCAGAGGGTTCCTGCTACCAGTCCGGCGACGGCGCCTTTTTTCGTCCGGTTTGTCCGGTAGATCAGCCCCGCTGGGACGACGAGGGCCGAGCCCATCAGGAAATTCGCCGCTTCGCCGATGCCTGCCGAGGAAGTGGTGAACATGTGGATGAGGTTCTTGATAAGCTCGGTGAAGACTCCGGCAACCGGGCCGTAGGAGAACGAAGCAACCAGCGCCGGAAGATCGGAGATGTCGAGCTTCAGAAAACGGGGAAAAATCGGCAGCGCCATGTCGATGTACATCAGCACCGCGGCAAGTGCGGAGAGCAGCGCGGTCCAGACGAGACGGCGCGTGTTGCAGCGGGATACGGCTTCCATAGTACGATCAAGTCCTTTCGAAAAAAAATAATGCCCCGGACGCGACGCATCCGGGGCACGTGTGCAGTCTTCGACACCCTCTTCCATCCTGACTCCGGTCCGTCCCGAAGGACGCCCTTACAGTCGGCTCCGGATTCACACCGGATCGGCCTTTCGGCTCGCGGGCTTGGAGCCGTTTCCGGCTCATCACCGCCGGTGGGGAGTTTCACCCCGCCCCGAAGATGTTCGACTCTATTGTACACCGCTTCTTCGAAAATTTCTATTGACAGGGGCGCGCGATCTACCTATAATCCCGGAAAACCGCGAAAGTGCAGGCTCGTTCCTCCACGGGGCGGGCCTTTTTTACTTGCATTCACGAAAGGAGATGTTTTCAATGAAGATAGCAGTAGTCGGCGCTACCGGAGAAGTTGGACGCATGATGACGAAGGTGCTTCAGGAGCAGAACGTGAAGCCGGGAAAGATAGATTTTTATGCCTCGGCGAAGAGCGCCGGCTCCGGAGTGGAGTTCCACGGAAAAAAATACGAAGTCAAGGAACTCACGAAGAAAGCGATGAAGGAGGGGTATGATTATCTCCTCTTCTCGGCCGGTGGATCCGTTTCCCGCGAGTTCGCTCCCGTCGCCGCCGAAGCGGGAAGCGTCGTCATCGACAACTCGTCGGCGTTCCGGATGGATCCGGCGATCCCCCTCGTCGTTCCCGAGATCAACGGGGATCTGCTCAAGGGGTATTCAAAGGGGATCGTCGCGAACCCGAACTGCTCGACTATCCAGATGGTACTGGGACTCTACAGAGTTCACGAGCGTTTCGGCATCCGTTCCATCGTGGTGAGCACCTACCAGTCCGTCTCCGGAGCGGGCAAGAACGGCATGAACGAGCTTGAAGAGCAGATGAAAGGGACTATTGCGCCGAAGAAGTTCATCAAGCAGATTCACCTCAATGTTGTTCCGCAGATTGGCGCTCTGCTGGAGAACGGCTTCACCGACGAAGAGATGAAGATGGTCAACGAAACAAGGAAAATTCTCCGCGACCCCGACATCTCCATCTGGCCGACGACGATCCGCGTTCCCGTACTTTACTGCCACTCCGAGTCGGTCTTCGTGGAAACCAGGAAGGCGTTCGATATGGACGGCCTGGCGGAAGCGCTCGAAGCGTCGGAGAACGTCATCCATACGGGCGAGATGTTTTCGCCGATCGACGTCGCCGGAAGCGATACCGTCTACGTCGGGCGGCTTCGGGCGTTCGACGCCACCCGCTTTCTGATGTGGAACGTCGCGGACAACATCCGCGTCGGAGCCGCAACGAACGCCGTGCGCATCCTGCTGAAACACCGCGCTTTGAACTAGCGGCATGCACGGTTTTTTCGTCATCCTCCCGGTGGTGCTCGTCATGGCCGCCGGGTGGGTCCTCGGCAGGCGGCGCGTCGTCCTTCCCGAGGCGTTCGCGCAGATCAACAAGGCCATCTACTGGGTCGCCATTCCCGCGCTCATTCTCCGAATGACCAGCAGTGCGGACATGTCGACGCTTGCCGACAAGAATATGGTGCTTGCGGTCTATGCTTCCTTTCTTTTGGCGCCTCCGTTCGCATGGTTCGCGGCCCGGATGGCGGGGGAGAAGCGGGAGAAGAAAGCGACGTCCACGCTGATGCTCATTCGTTCGAATACCGTTTTTATGGGGCTGCCCGTCATCACGATCGCTGTGGGTACGAAGGGAGTGGAGGTACTCTCGCTCTACCTCGCGTTCACGTTCATCGGGTACCAGATCATCTCGATCTCCTGGGCCCAGCTTGCGCTCTCCGGCGGTATTTCCCGGAGCACCGTGAAAGAGACGCTGAAGAACCTGGCGAAGAATCCGCTCGTCGTCTCCAGTCTCGTCGGTTTCGCGCTCTCCGTCTTCGGGTGGAACTCCTTTCCGGTCTGGCTCGACGAGACGCTCAAGCTGCTCGGCAACACGGCGAGCGGCATGGCGTTGCTCTCGCTCGGCGCGTCGCTCAAGCTCGACGGGCTTTCGGGGATCCTGCCCCGCGTCTGGCGCGACGCTGCGCTGAAGCTGCTTTTTCTCCCGGCGCTTACGTGGTGTTTCTTCCTTTTGTTGCCTGTCGATCCGGTTGTCTTCCGGACGGTCCTTCTCATCTCGGCCATGCCCGTCGCGGTGGACTGCTTCATCCTCTCGCAGGTTCTGGGCATGGACGCAGCGCACGCCGCGGAGACGATCTCGGCGAGTACTGTACTCTCCGGCCTGACCGTCCCGTTCTGGATTTCGATGATGGAGCTTTTCGCACGCGCCCTGTAAGAGCTCACACGGTTTCGCCCTTCGCTTTGTCGCTCCATAACAGAGCGTTCTTCACAGTTCCTACGGTATAATATAATGCATCATACATGTGCGAGAGCACGTCGAAGGAGGTATTCATCGTAATGGTTGAGAAGAACGCGGCATTTCAGGAGGAGCTTGTTTGGGAAGAGGTCCCGGATATTGTCGAGCCTGTACTCAAGATCGACGAACGACCGAAGACGATCTG
>Ga0334888_1002794_pt1 | contig 18399 bp, 19 predicted proteins | sample GraSluR1_MG_FD_207227 | JGI IMG/M metagenome (GOLD analysis project Ga0334888, IMG submission 207227) | Sludge microbial communities from methane-producing bioreactor in Wageningen University, Netherlands - Granular Sludge_3_08-R1 | ecosystem: Engineered > Bioreactor > Anaerobic > Unclassified ...
ATTCTTTTTGAAAATCTCTGGAAGATAATGTCCCCATTCTGTTTGTCCCCATTTCTTTACAATCAACAATCAAAAATATGACTCTGTTATTTTCAATCTCTTATCTGTGCTATATTTTACACAATACAGAAGAAACCAGATTTTTGTTTCAGGAAAAAGATCATATCTGTCTTTAACTGTGCAAAGGATTGTAGGGGTGATGGCTAACAAGTCGCGATTACTGATTGCAGCAATTTTCATTCTTGGATTCCTTTCGGGTTGCAGCACGGAGCAGCACATGAAAGATATCACGCAGATTTCCTGCACTTCGGATTCGGGCGCAATTCTGCCGGAACTGCAATGGCATGAAGAATATGTCATCTCCAACGGCGTGGTGACCTTCAGCCGGAATGGCAAAGTTGCCGAAACACAGATCAATGCCGGAACATGGCAAATTGCCCTCGACGGGCAGCAAACCGCCGAGCTGTTCAAGCAATTGGAAGCGGTTGACATTGCTGCCATTCAACGCGTTGAACCGCAAGATGCCCCGGACGGCGGCGGTTCTGCCAGTTATGCTGTTGTATATGCTGGCGGCAAGACTTTCAACCTGTATTTTGATGCGGGGGTGGTTTATACCAACAGCGAACCCATGCTTGAATCCATCCATCATTTCATTCAAAACCTGGTTTTACCGGAAGAAGCTGCCAACCGTTATAATCTGCCCAAGCCGTGAAGCGAAACCCGGCAACAAACAGCATTTGTACCCATAATTTAAATTATTAAAGAAAGGCAAGACAACGTGAAATACCGGCTTTCAATATTCATTCTTTGCATTTTTGCAGTGCTGCTGGCAGCCTGCGGAGGGCAGGCTAACCAGACCGATGTGGCCGTGGCCGTAGCCCTGACGCAGACCGCCGCTGCCCCGGCTGCCACCCAGGCACCGGCCTCCGGCATCATCAGCGGGCGCGTGCACCTGGTTGCTCCGCCCACGCCCCCCATGATCGTTTACGCCGTGGATCAGGCAACCGGCGTGTGGGCCTCGCTTGAAACCGCCGCCGCTGACGGCGAAGCCGACTACACCATTGAAGTGCAGCCGGGCAACTATGTCTTGTTTGCCTTCTCACTGGACGAAAACACGCCCGGTTACACCGGCTTTGCCAATGCCGAAGGCACCGACCTGGGCACGGTCGCGGTAGCCGCCGGGCAAACCGTGAACGACATCCTGCTCACCCCGCCCGGTCAGGCGGCTTGCGGCAGCATGTGGGGTATTCCGCCTTCACCTGACGGCCGCTTTGCCTCGATCAGCGTTTCTAAAGAATGCCTGGTGACCCAGGCCGCCGGTTCAGGTTATGTGCCGGTGTCTGACGCAGTGTGCCAGATGCTTCAAGAAATGGCTTCGCAATCGGTGGCGCTGCCCTTTGACATGCAGCTTTCAGCGCCCTTCACCAACCCCATCAGCGGTGAAACCGGCTTCGGCTGCACCCTGACCGCCAACAACACCCACGACCAGACCTTTGACCAGGCTGCCCTGATGAGCCTGTTGTTGGACGGCTTTGCGGGCTGGGAAGAACAGGCCGCCTACCAGGCCGACGGCCCCACCGGCGCCGCCACCGCCCTCACCCGCGACATGGCGCTGATGCTGATCAGCGTGAATTGGACACCCGCGCCCGGCATCGAATGCCCGGCTGACCAGCCCATTTCGGCCTGCAATTTGACCCCTGAGCAAAAATCTTATACCATTCAAATTCAGGTTGCCCAGAAATAGCCGATAACCTCTTCATGGAACTTTCACTTTCCGGCAGACTATTTATCCACCCGTGTCTGCCGGAAAGTTGCTTAAACCACCTCAATCAACACAGTCATCCGCAGAGACTTTTCGCATGACCAGGCAAATCCTATCCTTGAAAAAAACGACCCTGATCGCCCTGTTGTCCTTGATCATACTGGTCGTCTTGTTTGCACCGGTGCAACTGCCCGCCGGGATGGGTGCGGTTGATTTTCGTCCCTACTGGAGCTCAACCTGCCTGCTGGCGCGCGGCGAAGACTTTAGCGACCTGGTGAAAATGGACGCCATTGAGCGCACGCTCACCGGTTGGGACAAGCCCTACACCATGTCGGCCTGGTTTGCCCCCACCGGCAATGTGGTTTTGCTGCCTTACACCCTGTTTTCCTTTCCGCGCGCGGTGTATTACTGGCTGCTGACTAACATTGTGGTAGTGTTCAGCAGTGCCTTGCTGCTGTGGCGCAATCGTACGCAACGCCCGTGGATTGCACTGGCGGCGTCTTTTTCCTTCTCCATGACACTCATTTCGCTGATGTACGGCCAGGTGAACACCCTGGTGCTGCTGGGCATTGCGCTTTACCTGCACTTTGGCAGCCAAAAACATGACCTTGCCGCCGGCGCCAGCCTGGCGCTCACCACCGTCAAGCCGCACCTGGTAATTCTCACCCTGCCGCTGATGTTGGTTGACCTGCTTCGGCGCAAACAATGGCGCGCGCTGGCCGGCTTCTGCGGCGCGCTGGCGGGCTGTGCGGCCGTTTTGTTCCTATTCAACCCGCCCTGGCTGATGCGCTTCTACAACGTGGTTACATTCGGCATGGGCACCTTTCGTGAAACGCCCACCCTCAACGGGCTGCTGGTGGCAGCCGGAGAATTCTCAGCCGGCAAATGGCTGTGGCTGGTCGGGCTGTTTGCTGCCCTGCTGGTGTGGTTTTTTTATGGCAGAAACTGGGATCAGCGCAGTGTGATCGATGGTTCCATCCTGGCCGGGTTGATGCTGGCCCCGGTGGGTTGGAGCTATGACCAGGTGATGCTGCTGGTTCCGCTGCTGCACGTGCTGGAATGGGTGGCAGACGGTTCACTTGCCAGGCGCGAGGCATCCCTGGTGTCATTGACTCTGATCATTGCCAATGCGCTCACTTTTTACCAGCGCAGTTTCGAACTCAGTGAAGTGTGGTTCTTCTGGGTACCCCTGGCGACGGCAGCCCTCTACGGGTTTGCCCGGCGGCGCAAAAAAGAATCCCCTGCAATTCCTGACATTCAGCCCGCATAAATTCGTAATTATTTATTTTTCTTTTACTGCCGCGTCAGGCCAGGTGCATGGCTTGTATGCTATGATTATCAAGGTGCAGAAAATTTCACTCTGCATCTTTACCCGTAAATGATTATGGTTTTCAACTCCATTGCCATTTTTGTCCTGTTCTGCGGGGTGATGACTGCCGCCCTGGGGATTTACGCCTGGCAGTTTCGTTCAACCATCGGCACACGCTCATTCGCCATTTTCATGCTTCTCATGGCCGTCTATGTAGTGGGCTACAGCCTGGAGCTTGCCAGCACAGAAATTGACAGCATGCTGTTCTGGAATAAACTCCAGTATATCGGCGCCCTGTTATTCCCAACCACCTATTTAATTTTCACCATCCAATTCACCGATCATGGATCGTGGTTGAGCCGCGAAAAAATGCTGTTGTTGTACCTCATCCCATTCATGTTTCTTGGGGTGAAGTTTTTCGACGGGCAACTGCGTCTCATCTATGCTGCGGCTGAAATTGACCGCAGCGGATGGATTCCCATGCTATCTTTTACGCGCGGACCGTTATATTACGGCCATACGATATACGCGCTCCTGACCATCGCACTGGGCAATTACCTGATTTTACAAAAAAGGCAAAGTGGATCCAATCTATTTCGCAGGCAGACCAATTGCATCCTGATGACAGCCCTGTTCATCTACCTGGTGTATGCCGTTTACTTAAGTGGGATTACGCTCGTTCCAGGTTTGCCGCATCTCGATCTGAATCCCCCTGTCTATTCGCTGTGGGGGCTTGCGGTCACCATAGCCATCTTTCGCCACGGACTGTTCAACCTGGCGCCCATCGCTCGCGACACCCTGATTGAAAATTTAAACGACGGCGTGCTGGTGCTGGATGAACAACACCGCCTGGTTGACGCCAATCCGCAGGCGCAGGTGATTTTCAACTGGAGCGAGCCGCCCCTGGGTAAATTTGCCCACAGCTTTACACATAATTGGCTTGATCCGGCTGCGCTGGCCGCCCTTGAGGGACCAGCCTGCTTCGAAAAGCAGCTTGAGGTGGGCGGCGCAACCCTGCATTACGAATTGACCATTACCCCCCTGCGTGAAAAACAACGCCAAATGCTGGGCTACCTGGTCGTGATACACGACATCACCCGGCGCATTGCCATCGAGAAAAAACTGCAAGAGCTTTCGTTGATCGATGAATTGACCGGGTTGACCAACCGCCGCGGCTTCAACATGCTGGCGACGCAGTTGATCAACATGGTTTACCGCATGCAGCGGGACGCGGTGCTGGTTTACATGGATATGGACGGGTTCAAATGGATCAATGACAACCTGGGGCATGCCGCTGGCGACCAGGCTTTAATCGATACCGGGGTGCTTCTTAAAAAGGCCTTTCGCGCTGCGGATATCATTGCCCGCTACGGCGGCGATGAATTTCTCATCTTCGCCATCGAATCGGATGACATCAGTGGAGAAACCATGCTGGCGCGCCTGCAAGAGCAGCTCGACGCCTACAATGCCCGCTCCAATTTGAAGCATCCCCTTTCCATCAGCGCCGGGATGGCGCGCTATCACTGGCAGCAGCCTGCATCGCTGGAGACATTGATGGAACAGGCTGACCGGGCGATGTATGTTGTGAAACAAAACAAAAAGAAAGCCTGTCAAGATGTTCCCACCCGCCCGCGCGGAAAAACTAATCAGTGATTGACCATAAATGATCAATTAGGGGCTGTCCAATAAGAACCCGCTGTGATGTTTTTATTGCCATATCCTCGGGGCAACATATGGGTCATCTGTTCCAACTAAATCTATGAAACAACAATCGATTCTGTCATTTCGACGAGCGCGAAGGATTAATTGGAGAATGTGGCAATGCGCGCGAGGAGAAATCTTAACACCGGGCAAGTGAAAATTATATTTGAAAGATCTCTAATAAGATTTCTCACCCCCTTTACAGTATTTGCAATATACCTTTTTTACAAATCGGGGGTTCGAAATGACATAATTGGCTTCTGGTAAATGGTCCGATATCAAGAAATCGGTATTTCGTTGGAACAAATGACTTACGGGTTGCCCCTACGGGTAGGAGCAACCCACGCAAGCGAGGGCTTACCTATGTGTTTGCCCACTTTTTAGACAGCCCCTCTCGTCTTTCTGGCAGGCAGTTATTATTTCTGAGAAATCCTGCTCCAGGCCGACTGCATCATGGGCTGCTCCGGCTGGCTCAGGTCAATGCTGGCGTCCCATTGATAGGTGGACGGCCAACTCTTGAAGATGGGCACGAACAGGTACAGGGCGTTGACAAACAGGTCACGCTCGGTGGGCTGCCAGCCGCCGGGGATGACCTGCACTTTCACCTGGCTGCCGCTGCGCTGCACGCTGTAGGTTCCGTTGATCTTTCCAATGGATGCTTCCATGTCAATGGAAAAGCTGCCCCGTGCCTGCGCGCCGTCTTGCAGAGCCGCTGCATCGGGAAAAGCCGGGTTGAAATGAATTTGCACGGCATGTTTGTCGTTCTGCAGGTGAAGACCTGTCATCTCCCAATGCCCCTGGTTGTCTGCCAGGTCGTAAACCATGCCGGCCTGTTCAAAGCTGCCGGCGGTTTGCGGCTGCAAGCGGGTTAAGGCGCCGTCAAAGTTGGGATTCCATTCCACCAGGAAAGGATCGGCGGCATAACGTGTCAGATAGTTGCTTTGCCAGTTGACCGGCAGCGGCAGGGTATCGGGGGTGATGGTTTTGCCGTCGATCTGGATGTCCAGCACAGTGCCTTCCCGGCGCACCAGGGCAAAATCGTGCAGCATGAACAACGGCATGGAGGGCGGGTTGGTTGAGCCGCTGCCCAGCGGCGCCAGCAGTGAAAAGCGCAGCGGCGGTTTGGGGTTGCTCTCTTTCAGCGTCACCGCCACCGGGCGGCCCAGTTTGTCATCAAAGGCAAACTGCACATCGGCGCCCTGCGCGCCAATTTCAAAGCGGGCGTTTTCCAGCGACCTTTCAACCATATCCGCCAGCCCCCCTTCCACAATGTCATAGTCTGCCTGCGGTGTGACGCCGGGCTGGTGATAGACATCGACCTTGTGATCGTTGCGATAGGCAATGATCAGCAATCCTTTGCCGTTTTGCGTGTCATCGAAGGATTGGATTTCGAAACCGCGATACTCGCTGTCGGGCTGGTTTTCAAAGTTGATCAGCAGCAGGCGCTGCATGAATGGATTGACCAGGCTGAAGGGTGAAAGGAAACCATCGCCGGGATTCTCACCGTAGATGGCCGCGTTTTGCAGGGCAGGTTGCTGCCCGCCTGAAGTTGCCTGAGGAGCACAACCAGCCAGCGCAAGCGCAGCGCCCAAGACGCCGAAAAAGACATTTTGGAATTGGATACCAGACATGATTTTTTTACTCCGATTTTGGATAGACGAATGACTTGTTATTATTCACCAAGGATAATGCGGAGTAAAAAAATGCAGATCACATCATTATGTAGTCTGACCGGAAAAAAGATGTGGTTTTTTAAATCTTCTCGGCGATCACCCAGGCGGCGTGATTCTTGGCCTGCACCTGCACACGCGCGTTGGAAAAGTGAAACAGGGCGGCAATTTGCCGGGGCGCCAGAAAATGGCTGCGCATCAGCGCCAGTTTTTCCCCCAGGGCGATCAGTTTTACTGCAAACGTGCGGATGTCGGGCTCTTCGATCACCAGGCGCCCGCCCGGCTGCAAGACGCGCCACAGTTCGTTGACCGTTTGCTGCTGATCGAGCACATGATGCAGCGCATCAACCATGATGATGCGCGCAAAGGTTTCATCGCCAAAGGGCAGTTTTTCGATTTGCGAGCACACCGGCTGCAAACCACCCTTGCGGCGGGCTTCGGCCAGCATTTTGTAAGACAGGTCAGCCACCACCACCGGCTGCGCCTTGCCCAGCATAGATTGCGCCACCCTGCCGGTGCCGCCCCCGGCGTCCAGCAGCGCGCCGTCGGTGGGCAAAGCAGCATGATTCCACAAATCCTGCGGGTCGGCAGGACGGATAACGGTGTCGTACAGCGGGGCAAGAAAATCAAAATGATCGAAAATGGGCATGTCGTTACCTGATCTGTAGTATACAGATGGTAAACAAGTACAAAAAGTTACAGGCGCATCTCACTTGCGCAAAGTGAGCACATATTGTTTTGCAGCGGCGATTTCATCCAGGATGGCGTGCAGCACTCTAGCTTTTTCCTTAATGTCCATCCCCTGCGCGTCACGCCTGGCCTGTTCTAACGCTGTTTCCAATTCCACAATCTCCATCACCGTGGCGGCAATGCTATACAGGCGCTTGGAACGTCCTTCATTAAACTCAGCCAGCATGGCGCGCAGGATTTGTTCGCGCTGCTTTTGGTCAGCTTCAAACGGCTCAATGCCGTGCTGTCGCACGAAAACAATGTTGTCGTCCAATTTTTGATAGCACACAAAGGTGTCATGCTCCAGGCGGAACTGCCTGTGCCCGGCCCAACGCGGGCAGGTTTCGCCTTCAGCACAATCCCAGCAAAACTCGATGCCCTTCTTTTTAACCGCGCAGGTGATGAACGGGCAGCCCGCCCCCATGCGGTAGTCGCTTTTGCAACCGCCGCAGCGGCTGGCGCCCTGGGTGTGAAAGCTGGGGCACAACCGGCAAGACAGGCCGCAAATGCCAATTTCGGGGTATTGGATGTTCATCACGTCCTCACAAAAACCAGAGTCGCTGCTTGTGGGTCATGGCGAGCCCTGATGCTTCCCGGGGATGTGGCAATCTCGAATATATGTATTGAGACTGCCGCGTCGGGCTTCCGCCCTCCTCGCAGCGACAAAGGCAAAGTTTTTACGATGCTACTGAGAGCCTGTTAGATAATTGAAGCAACAAAGCGCTTTCCGTCATCTTTGCACAGGGTTTGCACCGCTTTGCGGCCCGACTGCACCGCGGTGGTGATGCCGCCCCAGGCTTCCACCCACTGCCCGGTTTGATACAGCCCTTTGATGCCGGGATAGGCGTAACGCGGCGACGCCTGCATCAGTGCTTTAATCATATTCGAGTCGGGTTTGCGGGCTTGCATGGCGCCCATCCAGTTGCCGGTGTAGCGCTCGCGGGTGAGCGGGGTGGAAACATCCATCACCTCAACCCGCTGCTCAAAGCCGGGATGGTAACGCCCAATGATTTCGATAACCTGCTGCGCGCAGCGCTTTTTTTCTTCTTCGTATCGCGCCGGGTCAGCCGCAACAGCTTTCCACCAATCATAATCCGAATCAAGAAAAACCGTGATGGCGCTTTTACCGGGCGGCGCCGCGTCAGGATCGTAATATTTGTTGTGCACCGTGATGCGCGTATGCTCGCGCCCGGCAGCGCTGAAGCTGTGCGGCAGAATGTAGGTCACGGCGCCGTCTTCATTGGAGAAGTCATCGGCTGCACCCAGGTTGACTTGCACCGGTTGATCGGAAAGGTCGGCAGGCTGAAACGATTGCAGCGTGTCGCCCTCCGGTTTACCCAGAAGCAGCGATTGGGAAAAGCGCCCATCGGCGGCGGTCATCACCCGGTCGGCAAACAGTTGGGTTCCCTCTGCCAAAACCACACCTTTGGCCTGATCATTCTCCAAAATCAGGCGTTCCACTTTTGCCCCATAGCGAATGCTGCCGCCCAGTTCAACAAAACGGCGCTCAATGGCGCGCGCAAAAGAAAGCCAGCCCTTGAGCGGAATGCCCGCCATTTTTCGGTGGGCATAGGCCAGGGGCAGCAACACGGTCAAAATGGGAACATCCTGCCCGCCGAAATGCACCAGGTTGTTGAAAACCGTCGCCAGCGCCGGGTCTTTGATTTTTTGATTGAACTGGCGAATGGTCATGGTGCCGTACTTGAGCAGCACAGGCAGATGCGCCAGGGATGCCGCAAGTGACTGCAAACCTTCTTTTAGCGCCTGCCAGCCCTGCGCATCTGAAAATGGCATGTCGAGATCGAGCACAGAGCGCAACGCGCCGGTGAATTCAAGGATGATTTCCCCTTCCGTTGGAAATTGCTCCAGCAGGTGTCTTTCCAGTCTTTCGATATTGGTATAAATGGTGATGGTGCGTCCATCCAACAAACGGATATGACCGAAGTTCTCGCCGTAGTGCAGCGGACAATATTTTGCCACCCCGATCTCTTGCCACAGGCGGTACAACGGGCTGCCCGGCGCTGAACCTGCCAGCCCGGCAACGCTGCCGTCAAACAGGTAGCCCTTTCGATTCCACGAGGTGCACAAACCGCCGGGAGTTTCCGCCATTTCCAGGATGGTGGTGGCGTAGCCGTTCATGCGGGCATAACAGCCGGCTGTCAGTCCGGCAGAACCTGCACCGATAATGATAAGAGATGTTTCCATGCGTCTTCCTCTTGATAAAAAATGAATACCTTCAACCATTTTACAGAATACTGTCCATAAATCAACCATGGTCTTAAAGAAATTTTCCTGGCAATTCAAACCAGCAGACAGCCTGAGGCAGAATCAATGTTATATTAGGACAACAAGATCGTGTTTAGCGGTAATTGAAATTTTTGACAGAGGTGTTAGATTGAAAGCAAGACAGGTTGCTGTATTGGCGATTGGCATTGCCACCGTCGCCGCATTGATCATTGCCGTGCCGGTGCCCATTCCGGTCACCGGCGGTTACGTGCACCCCGGCGCAGTGGCCGAGGTGTTCATTGCGCTGGCGTTTGGCCCCGTGGTGGGCATGTTGGCTGCCGGGCTGGGCGCCATGACTGCCGATTTGATCCTGGGCTTTGCCAGCTTTGCGCCGCTTTCGCTGGTTGCGCACGGTGCGCTGGGTTTGCTGGTGGGGCTGATCGGCTGGAAGCAACCGCTGAGCCGCATGGCGCTGGGCTGGCTGGCTGGCGGGCTGGCGCTGGTGGTGTTGTATTTCCTGGGGGAGTCAACCGTTTATCAACTGGGCGTCCCGGTGGCGCTGGCTGAAGCACCCCTGAACGCTTTGCAGGTGTCGCTGGGTGTGCTGGGGCTCACCCTGTTCCGCCTGGTGAAAGCCGCCTATCCGCAAATTGAATTGCTGGGCAATTCCGGATTCAAACAGGAATAAGCCGGTGTGAATCCCATTCTATCCCTCGAAAACCTGGGCTACGCCTACCCCACGCTGAAAACCGACCAGCCCCCCGAGTGGGTGCTGCGCGGGGTCAACCTGGCGGTGCAGGAGGGCGAGTTTCTTTCCATCATGGGACCCACCGGGGTGGGAAAAACCACGCTGTGCCTGGCGCTGAACGGCATTGTGCCGCAACTCACCGGCGGCACCATCCGCGGCAGGGTGCTGGTGGACGGGCTGGATACGTGTTCGACCCCCGTGGCTGAGCTGTCGCGGCGGGTGGGGGTGGTGTTTCAAGACCCTGAAACGCAAATCTTCAACCCCAGCGTGGAAGCCGAAGTGGCTTTCGGGTTGGAGAACCTGGGCATCTCGCGAACCGAAATGTGCCAGCGCATCGACTGGGCGCTGGACAGGGTGAGCATGCGGGCATTTGCCTCCAGCTCGCCGGCGCACCTTTCGGGCGGGCAGAAACAGCGCGTGGCGATTGCTTCCATCCTGGTCATGCGCCCGCGCGTGTTGGTGCTGGATGAACCCACCGCCAACCTGGACCCGGCGGGCAAAGCCGAAGTGCTGGATGCCGTGGCTGAACTGCGCCGCAGTGGCGGTACAACCGTGGTGTTCGTGTCGCACGAAAGTGATTTTATTGCCGAGTTGTCTGACCGTGTGGTGGTGTTGAACGAAGGCGTGGTGGCGCTGCAAGGCAGCCCCGCCGAAGTATTTGCCCGAACCGGCGAGTTGCAGACAATCGGTTTGCAGCTTCCGCAGGTGTGCGAGGTTGCCAACCAGTTGAACCGCCTGGAAGGAACACACTTTTCATTTCACCGCATGGATCAGGCTCGTACAGCGCTGCACAGCGCCCTGCAAGTGGAGCAATAATATGCCCGCTGTCAGCCTGCAAACCCGCGACCTGACTTTCTCTTATCTGCCCGGCAGCCCGGTGTTGCGCGGCATCAACCTGGAGATTGCGGCAGACACCTTCACAGCGGTAATCGGGCAAAACGGATCGGGTAAAACCACGCTGATGAAGCATTTCAACGGCTTGCTGCGCCCGGCTTCGGGGCAGGTGCTGGTGGACGGCGAGGACATCAGCCGCCAGCCGGTGAGCGAACTGGCGCGCCGCGTGGGATACGTCTTTCAGAACCCCGATCACCAAATTTTCAGCGCCAGCACCCGGGCAGAGGTTGCCTTTGGGTTGCGCAACCTGGGTCTGAGCGAAGGCGATGTGCAGGCGCGCACCGACCAGGTGCTGGAAGAATTTCACCTGCTGCCCTATGCCCACCGGCAGCCCGCCACGCTAAGCTTTGGGCTGCGTCGCAAGGTGAGCATTGCGGCGGTGTTTGCCATGCAGCCCGGCTTGCTGATTCTTGACGAGCCCACCAGCGGGCTGGACTGGAAAAGCACGCAGGAACTGCTCGATTTGCTGCACGCGCGCAACCGGCAGGGAACCACCATCTTGCTCATCACGCACGACCTGCGCCTGGTGGCGGATTTAATTCCGCGCTGCCTGGCTATGTCTGCCGGGCAGGTTACGGCGCACGGCGCCACGCACGAGGTGCTGGCCAACCCGGCCACCAACGGCGCGTTGAAAAATGGCCTTCCGCCGGTGCACCAACTGGCTGCCAGCCTGAAAAACCAGGGTTTCCCGGCGAATGTGTTCACGGTCGATGATTTTGGAGCAGCCTACCGCGCCACCAGTGAATCGCTGCGGGGGGACGCAGCATGAACAACCTGGGCACGTTCTACGTTCCGCGCGAAAGTTGGGTGCACCGGGCTGATCCGCGCGTCAAACTGCTGCTGGTGGCGGCGCTGTGGGCGGTGCTGTTGCTGCGGCAAAGTTTCGATATCACCCTGGCAGTGCTGCTTTTGCTGCACGCGCTTCACCTGGCAGCCCGCCTGCCGCGTGAGAATATTGGGTTCATCTGGAAAGCTTTCCTGCCCATGCTGATCCTGATTCCACTGCTGTGGAGCGTTTTTTCAGGTGTCGGCGCGCCGCTGAGCGTGTTGGGCTTCCTGCGCGTTTATCCACAGGGCGCAATGCGCGGTATGCTGCTGGCGCTGCGCCTGGTGAGCATGGCGTTTGCCCTGTTCCTGTGGCTCTACACCACCGAGCCGGGTGTGATGCTGGTGGGACTGGTCAAATTGAATATTCCCTACCCCTGGGTGCTGGTGTTCAGCATGGCGCTGCACTACATCCCTGCCGTGCAGGCGCTGTATCACTCGGTGTCTGAAGCGCAGCAGGCGCGCGGGCTGCGCCTGGAGGGAGGCGGTTTTCAGCGCCTGCGCCGCATGATGCCCATTTTGGTGACGGTGATGATCGGCGGGCTGCGCATGACCGACCAGCTCACCCGCGCCCTGGAGGCGCGCGCCTTCGGCGTCAAGGGCGTGCGGCGCACCTATTTACGTGAAGTGCGTTTCCGCCCGGCAGACTATGCATACCTGGCGATGATTTTGCTGGGCACGGCAGCCCTGTTGATGATCCAGGTGGGATAGAAATAAACAGGTACTACCGAATCACCTGATGCGGCAGCTCGATCACCGGTTCGCCGATGACGCGGTTGGGAATACACGGATCAAACAACCACAGCACGCCGTCCGGCGGGGCGGCCACGCCCTGGTCGATGAACGATTGCGCCAGTTCTTCCCAACTGGTGAACGGACCGCTGATCTCCTGCCCATTGTGGATGGCGTACATCATGCCGTCGTCGCCCACATAGCCTGCCACGTTGTGCCCCTGCGGTCCCAAAATGCTGATGCCCACATTGTAGGCTTCGTAGCCGTGTTTGCTCAGCACACAGGCGGCAAACTCTGCCAGCCCGTCGCAGTCATCCACGCCGAATTCGTACACTTCCCGCGCCGGCGAATAGGTGTTGTCGCCGTAGTTGACGTTGTCCCAGCCGCTGTTCCATTGCAGGTTGTTGCGCATGAATTCCACCAGTTTGGTGGGGGTGTTCAAACAGGGTGTGATCTCTTCAAAAGAGTAAACCTGCCTGGCGTTGGGCTGGGTGGCAGCAGCGCAGCGGTTGAACGCGTTGGATGAATTTTGTGGAGCGGCGGCCTGGTCGCCGGTGATGGGTAGTGGAATTTCGGTGGATGCAGCGGGCAGGGATGAGATTTCTTCTGATGAGGGCTGCGGTGCGGCGTTTCCGCACCCGGCGGTGGACAACAAGATCAGCGCCGCCCCGGCGATACCCCAAAAGAATCTTAAGTTGTTCATTTTGCCCTTCTTTCCCTAATTTCACTCAAGTTGCACTCCAGTATCTTTGCGAGCCCCCAGAGGGGGTATGGCAATTACCAATATTGACATTGAGACTGTCACGTCGGGCTTCCGCCCTCCTCGCAGCGACAATGACTCGAATTTTTTCAATGAGGCAACCTGGGATACTTTCATTGTATGACGATCACAGTAAAATTTCTACCATTTTGTCCGGTTTTTCGATTTTCAACGGTTTATCTCCATGAAGGTGCATCTTTGACTACAATAGAATATTCCGAAAGGAAAAAACATGACAGAAACCGTTGTACTGGATATGGAACAAAAAAATTACCTGGATGATGACGAAATGCTGGTGACTGCCGCTCAACACAACCCGGTTGAGTTCAGGCAGCTTTACCTGAAATGGTTCAAACGAATCTATCGCTATTTCTATTTTCGTGTGGCCAATGAGAAAGACGCCGAAGACCTCACCTCGCAGGTGTTTCTCAAGGTGTATGAAGATTTGCCGCGCTACCGCAGCCGGGGTTGTTTTTCAGCATGGTTGTTTCGCATTGCCCACGCCCGCGTGGTCGATTTCTATCGATCGCGATCACGGGCGGTCGCGCTTGACGGCATCGAGCAGCCAGAGGTTTCACCCGACCTTCTGTCGCAATCAGCGCAGAAAGATGACGTGTGCCAGGTTTTGCGCATGATCCATCAATTGCCTGCTGATGAACAGGAGTTGATTCGGCTGCGCTTCATGGCCGAATTGAGCTACCGTGAAATTGGCGAGGTGCTCAACCGCAAGGAAGATGCCGTGCGCAAATCGTTATCCCGCTTGCTTGAACGCATGCAGTTACAAATGGAGGTACATCATGACTAATCAAACCCAACTTCCGCTGGAAGATCAAATTCGTAAAGCCGTGCAGTCGGTTGAACCCAACCGTGAATTCTCAAACGACCTGTGGAACCAGATTGCCAGCCGGGCGCGCCAGCCCAGACCGCGCTCGCTGTTTCAAAAGCTGTTCCCCACGCCCGCCTGGAGCGCCGCGACAGTATTGATCGCTGTTGCCCTGATCGTCGCGGTGGTGGGTCCGCAAAAAGTGGTCGAAGCCGTCAGCAGCCTGTTTGGCTATCTGCCCGGTGTGGGCTTTGTGCAGCGCGGCGACGGCACGCTCTACCTGCCCGAACCGGTGAGCATGGAACAAAACGGGGTGACCCTGATTGTTGACCAGGCGGTTTCAGACGGCAACAGCCTGGTGGTTTCCTACCATTTTTCAAACCTGCCCGAGGGCAAACCCGATGAAGGCGCGCCCTGTTTCTATGACCGCAACCAGATACGCCTGCCCGACGGCAAGCTTCGCCTGCCCATTGGCGGCGGCGCGCACGGCAGCCAGGCGCAGGTCATCTTCCCGGCTTTGACTGAAGGCGTTGACCACTTCACCCTGCTGGCATCCATGGATATCCCGGATGAAAGATGCACTGCCCCGGCTGAATGGGCGGTGGATGTGACCCTGGTTCCCATGCCGCTGGATATGACCCTGATGCCGGTGTTTGAAGGAGAAGAAATTGAACAACCCGTGGTGGTGGAAGCAAAAATTGAAACCAACGCCGCCGAAGGTTCGCAGAGCATGTTCGATGTCAGCTTTGCCATGGACCGGGTCGCTAAAATGGATGATGGTTACCTGGTGACAGGGCATGTGGTGTGGAGCGATGAACGCCTGGAGAATATCTGGGTCAGTCCGGAGGATGTTGCGGTGACCGACGCCGCCGGCAAATCGCTGACCATTGAGCCCACCGAGGAGGGCACGCAGGATAACAACTTTGCTTTCAAGATCAAAACATTATCCTTCCAGCAGCCGCTCACCATCCAAATCAAATCGGTGTATGTGGTGGGTGCCCTGGAGGAAAGCGACGGAGCGACTTTCTCGTTCGAGGCAGGCGCCGATCCGCAGGTGGGGCAGTCCTGGGAGTTGAATCAGGACCTGGATGTGCTGGGGCAGAAAATCCATTTGCGCAGCGCGCGGGTAGTCGAAGAAGAAAACAGTGAAAACACACCCACCCGGGCAAAAGGATATGCCTTCGAGCTCGAGACGTCTCCTCAAGTGAACAATATATTCTTTCACTGCACCAGCCTGGCAAAGCCTCAATCAAGCTGGGGTGAAGGCAGAGAGTTGGAAGGCGGCATCAAACAGGTGAACTATTATTCAGATGAGCTGCCCACCGGCAAGGTTGAATTCCAGATCAACCAGATTCACTTCCGGGTTGATGGAACCTGGCAAATGCAGTGGCAATTGCCGGTTGAATAGCAGGATGGATTGTTGCTAAACACCAGGGCGGCTCGATGAGCCGCCCTTATGTGTTTTGCATTTCGGCATCCACCGCTGCAAGACGGATGGCAAAATCATTTGCATTTCAAGCGCAGTTTGTTTACAATAGAACTTATGTACAGTTTTTGAACAGGGAAAGGAAACCTGCCGTGACACAAGAATTTTTGGTTGACTTCAGCCAGATTACCTTATCTGACTTTGAAAAGGAACTGGAGCAAACCGAATTGCTGCCCAGCCGGGAAGTGCTGCATGAAGACCTGCATGTCCGCTTTGACCGCCTGCGATGGCTGGGTTTGGTTACCCTGGCTGACCTGCTGGCGGAGCTCAAGTCGTCGCAGAAAATGAAAGACCTTGCCCGAAAAAGCGGGTTGGATGAGGAATATCTTGCCATCTTGCGGCGCGAGGTTAACAATTGCCAGCCCAAGGCGGTCAACCTGTTTGAGTTTCCCGGCATCCCGGCCGAGGCGGTGCAAAAGCTGGCGCAGCACGGCATCCGCAACACCCCGCAGTTGTTCGCCTTCATCCAATCCCCGGCTGAGCGGGCAGCCCTGGCAGCCCAAACCAGTGTGGACGAGGCAGTGATCCTCGAACTGACCCACCTGACGGACGTCAGCCGCATTCGCTGGGTGGGCGCCAACTTCGCCCGCCTGCTGGTCGACGCCGGCTGCGACACGGTGCACAAGGTGATGAAAGCCGACTACGCGTCGCTCTACCGCCGGTTGATGCAGATTAATGAGGAGCGGCAGTACTTCAAGGGCAAATTTGGCGAGAACGACATGCGCCTGACCGTGCTGCTGGCGCAAAAAGTGCCGCAGGTGATTGTGTATTGAGATTGCCGGTTTGACAAGGAAAAATCACTGTCATTTCGAACCCCCTGCTTCATTCTGAAAAGCACAACAAGCAAGCAGGCAAAGGGGGTGAGAAATCCTGGCTATGGTTTTTGGTTGATTAGCGTCAAGATTTCTCCTCGCGCATAAGACGCGCTCGTTCGAAATGACGGGATCATTTTTATGGCTATTATTGGCGTGTTAATCGATCTGGTGGGGCAAGCCCAGGTCGGCTGCCAGTTGGTAAAAACGTTCGGCTTCCGCCTGATGCCCCAGCCGTTCGTGCGCCTTTCCCAGGTTCACATACAGCGAGGGAAGAAAAGCACGCACGCGCTCGTCGTTGGCGGCTTCGGCGCGGCTTAATGCTTCCTCGTTCCAGCGCAGCATTTCCAGCGGGTCAGTCTGATAGCGCGCCACGTAGTGCGCCGCGGCGAATTCAGCCTGCGTGCTTTGTACAATCAGTTGGAAGGTGGGGGAGTTGGGGGGCATGGTTTACTTTTGTTAAACTGTTGGCAGACGCCGTCTGCCCCTACAAGGTCATTGCTATTCATTTCATCGCTAGCTGATAAAAATAAAACATTCACTGCCAATTTTTTATACAGTATAGGTTGTTTCAGTCATTATAGTCAAGAACAGGGAGCGGCAGTCCCTGTTTTTCAATTTCTTCGCTTTAAACCCGCAAATTGGCGGTTATTCTTCAGCGTAGCCGCTCAGCGCCAGGGCGTTGGGGCCGGTGTTAATACCCAGCACAGGCCCGGTCATGTTGATCAACAACTCCACCGGGTTAAACTCGTCCACAATGCGCTGCGCGATCTGCTCGGCTTCGGCCAGGCAGTTGCCGTGCAGCACAGCAATGTGCAGCTTCTTGCCGCCCTGCAAGCAATCAAAGAACCTGGCATACATCATCTCAACCACGGCTTTGTGGGTGCGCGCCAGGCTGGCGGGCTCCACCAACCCGGTCAGGTGGTTGATATAGACCAGCGGCTTCACTTGCAGCATGCCGCCCACCCATTTGATGGCGTTGCCAATGCGCCCGCCCTTTTGCAGGTATTTCAGCGTATCCATGCACACAAACTGCACCAGCTTCTTGCGCAGGTCTTCCAGCGAGGTCAAAATACCCGGCAGGTCAACCCCGCCAGCGGCGGCGCGGGCGGCGGCCAGCACCTGCCAGCCCAGGGTCATGGTGGGCCCCTTTGAATCAACCACTGAAACGGGCATCTTCATCAATTTGGCGGCGTTCAGCGCGGTTTGATAAGCGCCGCTCATGGCGCTGCTGACGGTGAGAGCGATGATTTCAGTAGCGCCGCGGCTGGCAGCCTGTTCGTAGGCCTGCACAAAATCAGAGACGCCCGCCTGGGAAGAGGTAGGATGCTGCGGGTCGCTTTCCAGGCGCTGGTAAAACGCTGCCGGGGTCAAATCCACCCGGTCGCGATATTGTTGGTTGCCCCAGATGATGTATTGCGGCACGATGATGATGCCGTATTGTTGCACGAGTTCTTCGGGTATATCACAGGTACTGTCTGTAACGATGCCGATCAACTTAAAACTCCTAATAAGTTATATATGTATCTCACTTCACAAGTGTTTATGATACTCTCGTTGAGAAAACTGGTCAATCAAACCCGCTTAGGCGAACTTTTTGAAAAAATAAAGTAATCTTCCGCTTCTGAATATTGAACGCCGCATGAAGTCTGTTTTAAATAACGTTTGGTTTTAGCTCTGGCTTCCAAAACAGCCCGGGGGTGATTGGTATCCAGTGTATAACCCTTTTTACGATACTGCGCGACTGCTAAGAGTTGAAAGTCGGGGTCGGCGGCTGCCTGTTGGGCGTCACCCTGCGAGTTATTGGTCACCAGCAGGCCGCCCGTTTTAAGATACTGTTTGCATGCGCTTGAAATGACGCCGGCAAACAAGGCTAACAGCAGGTCAAAGGATTGCTCTTCCAGCGGCAGCGGCAGCGTGTA
>Ga0334888_1002796_pt1 | contig 18398 bp, 12 predicted proteins | sample GraSluR1_MG_FD_207227 | JGI IMG/M metagenome (GOLD analysis project Ga0334888, IMG submission 207227) | Sludge microbial communities from methane-producing bioreactor in Wageningen University, Netherlands - Granular Sludge_3_08-R1 | ecosystem: Engineered > Bioreactor > Anaerobic > Unclassified ...
ACGACGGTGTCGCCCGGCTGAATGCGAATGCGGGGCGCCAGCGTATTATCCCAAAAGGCGTGGGGCTGACTGTCGTCCAGATGATGCGTCGCCATCAGATTTTCTCCTTCTGCATGTGACAAATTGCGTGTAACGAGTTGCTTATGGTGAGCCGGCGGGCGAATAGCCGGCGGCTTACCGTCTGCAAAACGTTTGTGATTGGCATGAAAGACATCCGCGCGGCTCTAGGCGAGCGCCGGTCTGCAACACAGGAGAATGCGTGCGCACGACTGGTGCGGCGAGTATATCACAACGGCAAAATGGCGGGCAAGCAAGAATCGAACGCACAGCCCTTCTCTTGCTAAGAACTGGCGATAGCCCCGAAACAACAAACGCAACCATTGCGCGACTGCATTGCCCGCAGCCGACGGGCGCGCGGCGCCGCAGCGGAATTATTCCCGCTGGTTTCCGATACCAAGACGTTTGCCCTACATTCGCCAAATAGACGCTTGACAGCGCAGCAGTGCGTGATTATGCTTTCATACGGCAACAGTGCTCGCTGCCGCATGGCCGCTCTTCCCTCTTTCCATTATCTACATCGCCGCGTCCAGCGGCCCGTCTGAATGATCAGGGAAACACAGTGCGTGATTGGTAAGTTTCCTAAGGAGGACCCCCTAGATGTCTAATCGAATAAGTTGGGTTTCTCTCGTCTTGGCGGCAGCCATGTTGCTGTCGTCTGGGGTGACGGCTTCCGCCCAGGACAATGATGTCCACTTGCCGCTTTTATCCAACGAAGCGGAACCGCTCCTTGGCCCCATGCAGCCGCAGGCCAAGCCTCAGCCCGCGCCCGGCGCGGCCCTGCCCGAAAGCGACGTATCCATCGTTATCATGGAGGCGCTCCCCGTCGTCGCCTATCAAGGCGGCGTCATGGGCTTCGCCGCGACCAAGCCCGCCGAGGGCGAAAAGCTCCAAGCCGGCAGCACGGCGGCGGTGCAATACGCCCAATTCCTCCAACAGAGCCAGGATGCCGTTCTCGGCGCAGCGGGCGTCGATGCGGAACAGGTGGTCTACCGCTACACCTATGCGCTCAACGGCTTTGCCGCACGGCTGACTCCGGCGCAGATTCGGCGGCTCGAACAGCAGCCCGGCGTTGCGCTTGTCCTGCGCGACGAGTTCCGCTATGCCGTCGAGGACGAAGAGATCGATGAGGAAGCGGCAGAGGATGCCGAGTTCTTCACTCTGTCCGGGAAACACGGCGTGCATGGCCGGGGCATCAACGGCGAAGGCGTAGTGGTCGGCGTCATCGACACCGGCATCTGGCCCGAGCATCCCAGCTTCGCCGATAACGGCCGGTACAAACCCCTGGCGGGCTATGAGGGGCTGCCCTGTGAATTCGGCAACACAGCGCACAACCCCGACGACGCGCCCTTCACCTGCAACAACAAACTCCTCGGCGCGCGGCAGATGCTGGCGACCTATCGGTCGTTGATCGGCGCCGAACCCTACGAGTTCGACTCGGCGCGCGACGATGACGGCCACGGCACCCACACCGCCTCGACCGCGGCGGGCAACGCCCATGTCCAGGCCAGCATCTACGGCATCCCGCGCGGCGTCATCTCCGGCGTCGCCCCACGCGCCCGCGTCATCGCCTACAAGGGCCTGGGTGTTTTAGGCGGTTTCACCTCGGACCTGGCCGCAGCCATCGATCAGGCTGTTGCCGACGGCGTGGACGTGATCAACTACTCGGTCGGCGGGGGCGCCAGCCTGACCGGCGCCGATGACATCGCCTTCCTCTTCGCGGCGGACGCCGGCGTCTTTGTCGCCACGTCGGCCGGCAATTCCGGTCCCGACCCCGCCACAATGGGCGGCCCGGCCTCAGTGCCGTGGATCACGGCCGTAGGCGCCAACAACCAAAAGCGCAATTACGAAGGCGCGGTTGTCCTCGGCAACTGGGGCGTATACCGCGGGGCCTCCATCACCCCCGGCACGCCCAAACTGCCGCTGGTCGACGCTGCGAACGCCGGCAGCGAGTTGTGCCTCCTGGGCGAGTTGGATCCCGCCGTGGTGACCGGCAAGATCGTACTGTGCATGCGCGGCGTCAACGCCCGCGCCGAAAAGAGCCAGGCGGTCGCCGAAGCCGGCGGCCTCGGCATGATCCTGTATAACACCAACGACGTGGGCGACCTGGCGACCGACACCCACTGGGTGCCTTCGGTGCATGTGGACCTGACGCCCGGCCTGGCGATCAAAGAGTACATCGCCACCGATCCCAACCCCACGGCCCGCATCCTGCGCGGTCGAGCCGGCACATGGCGCGCGCCGATCATGGCGATCTTCTCCTCGCGCGGCCCCAACCCGGTTGCTGAGGACATCATCAAGCCAGACGTCACCGCGCCGGGCATGCAGATTCTGGCCGGCTACTCGCCCCATAACGATCCGTTCGACAGCCTGTTCGCCGCCATTCAGGGCACGTCGATGTCCAGCCCCTATGTCGCCGGCGTCTTCGCCCTGGTCAAGCAGGTGCGCCCGGACTGGAGCGCGGCCATGGCGAAGTCCGCTATCATGACCACGGCCTATCAGAAGGTGCTGGACAACGACCGCGTCAGCCCGGCCAACCCGTTCGCCATGGGCGCCGGCCACGTCAACCCGGCCGGCAAGGTATACAACGGCTGGTTCCAGGCGGAAGAACTCAACGACGAGTTCGCGGCCGAACATGTCTGGCCGTGGTCCATGCCGATTGGCATCGGCAATAAGGGCTCTCTGTTCGAGCCGGGCCTCGTCTACGACGCCGGCATCAATGATTATCTCGGCTTCCTGTGCGGCGCAGCGCCGGAGGTCTTCCTCAATCCGGAGGCCACGTGCGGTGCGCTGGCCGCGATGGGCGTCGCCACCGATCCCAGCGATCTGAACCTGGCCTCCATCGGCGTGGCCCAACTGGCCGGAACCCAGACCGTCAAGCGCACGGTCACCAACGTGGTCAATCCCGGATTCCGGCACAACAGCCAGGAATATACGGCATACGTCAACGCGCCGGCAGGCTACACGGTCACGGTCAACCCGCCCACGCTCCATCTCAAGGCCGGCGAGAGTGCGACCTACGAAGTCACCATCACCAACGTAGATGCACCCATCGGCGAGTGGCGCTTCGGCTCGCTCACCTGGAAGGACCGCCGCAACCAATACAGCGTGCGCAGCCCGATCGCGGTCAAGGGCGCGCTCTTCGATGCGCCCGCCGAGATCAAGAGCACGGGCGAGAGCGGTTCAGCCGCCTTCGACGTCTCCTTCGGCTACACCGGCGCCTACTCGGCCGCGGCCCACGGGCTGGAACCGGCCGTCGCGACGACGGATAACGTCCTGCAGGACCCGGACCAGAACTTCGACCCCAATGACGGCTTCTCGAAGCTGCACACGTTCGATCTGTCCGGCGCAGCCCACTTCCGTGTCGCCATCCCGCCGGAGGCAACTGAAGCCGACGCCGACCTAGATGTCTACGTCTATAATCCGGACGGCCAGTTGGTTGCGTCCAGCACCTCGGGGGGCACCGACGAGCAGATCGACATCACCCTGCCTGCAGATGGCACGTGGAGCGTCTACGTCCACGGCTGGGCTGCTCCGGGCGGCGATTCCGACTACACGCTGTACGCCTGGGTCATCTCGGCAACGCCCGGCGGCAACCTGATCGTCGACTCGGCGCCGGCCACGGCCGCGATCGGCGCGGCAGAGACAATCTCCGTCAGTTGGGCGGGCGCGACTGCCGGCGAATGGCATCTCGGCGCAGTCTCGCACACCGGCGACAGCGGCCTGATGGGGCTGACCCTGATCAACGTCGACAATCGCTAACCGCGGCTGCGCTCCATACAGACGCGACGAACAGACGCGACGAGGGGAGGTCCGGCCGGACCTCCCCTCGTCGCGTCTGGCGTTATCCGCGCGCCGCAGCCTATTTCGCAACGTTGCAGCCCGCCTTTGCTTACACACCCGGGTTGCCGCGCAACTCGTCTGGCAGATCCTCCGGCAGCACCTCGTTTTTCGACGTGCACAGGAAAGGCTGGCGGCGCCCGCCGCTATGGTAGTTGTACAACTGGTCGCCGGCGCGCAACTGGATGAACGAGCCGTTCACCAGCGCCTGCGTATAGCGCATGTCGGGCTGGGGACAGCCCAGGCTGCCGTCGGGCCAGTCCACCTCCTCGACGCGCACGACGCTGATCGCATCGGCGGCGACGCCCAGGCGCGATGCCAGGTCGTTCACGGCAAAGGCGACGTCATCGGTCATGATCGGCGGCTGCGGCATGGGAACCTCCTCGGCGGGTGCGGCAGGCGTCGCCGGCTCCTGAACCGGCGGCTGCGGGATAACGGGCGCAGGTTTGGGCGTGACAAGTTCGATCTCCGGCAGCGCGACGGGGCTTGTCTCGGCGGGCGGCGCTTTCGGCTCCGCCGCCTCTGTTGCCTCCGCCGGTTCTATTGGCGTGGCGGTTGCAGCAGGCGGCTGCGTCACAGGCAGCGCAGTCGTTTCCTGGGGCGCAGCAGGCGCGGGGACCGGACCACACGCGGCCATGCCCAGCAACGCCGCGATAATCAGCCCCCGGCTTAACCAAATGCTCATATGCGACTCCTTTCCGCCCGCCTCTCCGGCGGAACCCATCAATGCGGGCGGTATTGAGACGTTTGGCGCAGCCGCCATGTTCCGGCCAAAAAACCGGACTCATGCAGCGGCCCGCTCATTTGGGGATCGACGCAGACCGTGGTAAGGTCATGGACGTCCCCGCCTGCGCACAGGCCGTCGCCCCAAATTTGCACGCCTTGTCGCTGTTGTCGTGCGCCGAGACTGTCGCCGCGACGAAACGGGGCGCCAAACTAGGCATTTCAGCCTTCCGGCGCGACAATAGCGGAGCGCCCATTCGCATCGCAAAGCGGTCTTGCGCAGAACACATTCGCTCGTATTGCCGCCGCTTGCATTACCGCTGGCAAAGGTTCTATGCCCCGGCATAACCACATCGAGAAGATCAACGCCTATTCCGGACGCAGTTTCCCCCTCGGCGCAGCCGTTCACCCTGACGGCGTGAACTTCTCCGTCTACTCCAAGAGCAGCACCGCCCTCCATCTCCTGCTCTTCGATTCGCCCGACGACGCCCAGCCGGTGCGCGTCATTGAGCTGGACCCCAAGCGCAACCGCACGTTCCACTACTGGCACATCTTCGTGCCCGACATTCGCCCCGGGCAGATCTACGCCTACCGCGCCTATGGCCCCAGCAATTCGCAGACCGGCCTGGCGTTTGACCCGCACAAGGTGCTGCTTGATCCATACGGCTACGGCGTGGCTGTGCCGCGCCGCTTCAGCCGCGAGGCCGCCCGGCGACCGGGCGACAACACGCCCTACGCCATGAAGAGCGTCGTCGTCGACCCCGCGGTCTATGACTGGGAAGACGACACGCCCTTGCGCCGCCCCTTCGCCCGCACCGTCATCTACGAGATGCACGTGGGCGGCTTCACGCGCCATCCCTCTTCGGGGCTGCCCGACGACCTGCGCGGCACCTACGCCGGCCTGATCGAGAAGATACCCTATCTGTTGGACCTGGGCATTACTGCCGTAGAATTGCTGCCCGTCTTCCAGTTCGACGCGCAGGAAGCGCCCGTCGGGTTGAGCAATTACTGGGGATATAGCCCCGTCTCTTTCTTCGCGCCGCACTACGGCTATAGCTCAGACAAAGACCCGCTCGGCCCGCTGAACGAGTTTCGCGACATGGTGAAGGCGCTGCACAAGGCGGGCATCGAGGTTATCCTCGACGTGGTGTATAACCACACGGCGGAAGGCGACCACAACGGCCCCACCTACTGCTTCAAGGGGCTGGAAAACAGCACGTACTATATCCTCGAGGAGGATCGCAGCCGCTACGCCAACTACAGCGGCACGGGCAACACCCTCAACGCCAACCAGTCCATCGTGCGCCGCATGATCCTGGACAGCCTCCACTATTGGGTGGAGGAGATGCACGTCGACGGCTTCCGCTTCGACCTGGCCTCCATCCTCTCGCGCGACGAGACCGGCGCCCCGCTTATCAGCCCGCCTATCCTGTGGGACATCGAGACCGACCCGGTGCTGGCTGGGGCCAAGCTCATCGCCGAAGCCTGGGACGCGGCCGGCCTCTACCAGGTGGGCAGCTTCGTGGGCGACCATTGGAAGGAGTGGAACGGCCAGTTCCGCGACGACATGCGCGCCTTTGTCAAGGGCGACTGCGGCACAGTCGGGCGCATCGCCGCCCGCTTCCTCGCCAGCCCCGACCTCTTCGGCCACGAAGACCGCGAGCCGGAGCAGAGCATCAACTTCATCACCTGCCACGACGGCTTCACCCTCAACGACGTCGTCTCGTACAACGAAAAACACAACGAGGTCAACGGCGAGGGCAACCGCGACGGCCATGACTATAACCTCAGTTGGAACTGCGGCGTCGAAGGCCCCACCGACGATCCGAAGATCGAGCAGCTGCGCCGGCGCCAGATCAAGAACTTCTTCGTCATTACCCTGGGCTCGCTGGGCGTGCCCATGCTGCTCATGGGCGACGAGGTGCGCCGCACCCAGTTGGGCAACAACAACGCCTACTGCCAGGACAACGAGATCAGTTGGCTCGACTGGACGCTGCTCGACAAGCACCAGGACATTTATCGCTTCGTCAAGCGTCTGATTCGCCTGCGCCTCAACCTGGATATCTTCGTAGCCGAACATGGCTTATGTCTGACCGAACTGCTCGAAGTAGCCGATATCCAATGGCATGGGCAAAAGCTGCACCAGCCGGATTGGAGCCATCACTCGCATAGTCTGGCCCTTACCGTGCGCAGCCGTCGCTTCTTCTTCCACCTCATCCTCAATGCCTATTGGGAGCCTCTGGAATTTGAACTGCCGCGCCTCAACCGCAACCGCAACGGGCGCTGGCGGCGCATCATCGACACCTACCTAGAATCGCCCGACGACTTCAGCGACATGGCGCACGCCTCGACGATCCAGGCGCCGGCGTATACGGTACAGCCCTATTCGCTCGTCGTCCTGGCTGCGGAGAACCGCGCATGACCCGACAGCGCGCTCCGCTGCCGCGTAGGTCCGGCACGTGGCTGCGCCGGTCTCCGTCCCGCGCCGTCCTCGGCAGCAGAGCGGGCGGACGCCGGCCTTGTTCCCGACAGAGATAGGCTCAATGCTGCTCACCTTTGCCATCCTGGCCGCCACCGTTGCGCTTTTCATCTGGGGCCGTCTGCGCGCCGACATCGTGGCGCTGCTCGCGCTCCTAACGCTCTTCCTCACCGGCATCCTTACCACGGCGCAGACCATCGCCGGCTTCGGCGATTCGACCGTGATTCTGATCGCGGCGCTCTTCGTTGTGGGCGAAGGGCTGTCCCAGACGGGCGTGACCGCCTGGTTGAGCAGCCGGCTGCGCGCGCTCGCCGGCCGCAGCCTGACGGGCCTGATCGTCGCCGCCATGGCCGTCGCAGCCCTGCTCTCGGCGTTCATGAGCAACACGGGGGCGACAGCCGCGCTCATGCCCGCGGTCGTCTCCGCGGCGTGGAGCGTAGGCAGCGTGCCGGGCAAAGCGCTCATGCCCCTGGCCTACGCAGCCAATTCCGGCGGCCTGCTCACCCTCATGGGCACGCCGCCCAATATCATCGTCGCCGACACCCTCGCCGCAGCCGGGTTGGAGCCGTTCGGCTTCTTTGAATTCGGCTATATCGGCTTGCCCCTCTTGCTGGTTTCCGTCGTCTACATGGCCTTCGTGGGTGTGCGCCTGCTGCCCAGCCAGTCCAATCTGCCCGCCCCGGAAGACCTGACCGCGGCCGTGGGCCAGTTAGCGGACGCCTATTCGCTCCACGGCAAGTTCTTCCGCCTGCGCGTGCGCGCCCAGTCCAACTTGGCCGGCAAGACGTTGGCCGAAGCGGCCTTGGGGCGAGACTATGAGATCACCGTGTTGAGGGTGGAACACGCCCGAGGCGCCGCCCCGGATGCCGGCGATGGCGTCGAATCCGCCGCAGCCGGCGAGTCGCCGCGTCCGCCCCGGCTTCAGCCCGCCGCAGAGCAGTTGCCCGACGGCGGAACCATGCTGCACGCCGGTGACGTGCTGCTTGTGCGCTCTACGGCCGAATTGGTGCAGCGCGCCATGCTCGACTTCAATTTTGGCGTGCAGACAGTGGAAGAAACCGAAGAACCGTTGACCGGCGCGCTGCTTTCCCACGAAATCGGTCTAGCCGAAGTGCTGGTCACGCCTCGCTCAACCTATATCAGCCAGACTCTCTCCGAGAGCCAACTCTATCACAAGTTCGGCGTACAGGTTTTGGGCATTCGCCGCAACAACGAGATCGCCAAGCGCCAGCGCGTCCGGCTTCAGTTTGGCGACTCGCTGCTGGTGCGCGGTCCCTGGCAGGCCATTGAGCGCATCGCCAACGAGCGCCGCGACTTCGTGGTCGTCGGCCGGCCGGAAGCCCTGGCCCGCCAAGTGGTCAGCCTGAACCGCGACAGCCTGGTTGCGGGCGCGGTGCTGCTGGGCATGGTCGGGCTAATGGTCAGCGGCCTCACGCCCACAGTCATCGCCGCGCTGCTCGCGGCCGTCGCTATGGTGGTTTTCGGCTGCCTGAATATGGAACAGGCTTACCGCGCCATTTCGTGGAGCAGCGTCGTGCTCATCGCCGCCATGATCCCGATGAGCACCGCGCTTCAGGTGACAGGCGGAGCCGAGTTCCTCGCCTCTCGTTTGGTCGCCACGCTTGGTGCGCTGGGGCCGCTGGCGCTGATGGCCGGCGTCTTTCTGCTCACCTCCGCCTTCAGCCAGGTGATCAGCAACACAGCCACCACCGTGTTGGTGGCGCCGATTGTGCTGCAAACTGCGCTTGCCCTGGGCGTCTCGCCCTATCCGCTGCTGATGATGGTCGCCGTGGGCGCATCCACGGCGCTGCTTACGCCCATCGGCACGCCGCCCAACCTCATGGTCATGTCGCCCGGCGGCTACGTCTTCAGCCACTATAGCAAGGTCGGGCTGCCGCTTGTCCTGCTGTATCTGATCGCCGGCCTCGTCCTCGTTCCATTGCTTTGGCCTTTCTAGGCCGGTTGATCGCGCTATGGCCGCGCCGGTCGAGGAGTTCTTTGTTCACACGGAGGTATTAGCCCGCCATGATGTCCAATCACATCAGCCACACGCGCACTTCGCGCGCCATCGACGACTTCAAACAGGCGCTCTCCGACAGCCTCTACTATGCGCAGGGATCGGCCACGGCCTCAGCCAGCCTCTACGACGCCTACATGGCGCTGGCCTACACGGTGCGTGACTTTCTCATCGAGAACTGGCACCGGACGACCGAGGCGCACTACGCCGCCAACCCCAAGTTCGTCTACTATCTCTCCGCCGAGTACCTCCTCGGCCAGCAACTGACGCAAAACTTGCTCTATACCGACACCCTGGATCTGGCGCGCGAGGCCTTTGCCGAGTTCGACGTGAAGCTCGACGACTTGATCGCGCTGGACAAGGAGCCGGGGCTGGGCAACGGCGGCCTAGGCCGTTTGGCCGCCTGCTTCCTCGACTCGCTCGCCACTCTCGACATCCCCGCCGTGGGCTACGGCATTCGCTATGAGTACGGCATCTTCAACCAGTCCTTCCGCGATGGCTGGCAGATCGAAAGCCCCGACGACTGGCTTTTCCTCGGCAACCCGTGGGAGTTTTCTAAGCCCGACGACATGGTAGCGGTACATTTCGGCGGGCGCACCGAGCAATACCTCGACGACAACGGCCAGTACCGCATCCGCTGGATCCCGGGCGACACCATCCTGGGCGAGCCGTATCACATGCTGTCGCCCGGCTATGGCACGCGCCACGTCAATTTGATCCGTCTCTGGCGCGCCCGCGCCACCAAGGAGTTCGACTTCCAGCTCTTCGACTTCGGCGACTATACCCGCGCCGTCGAGCAAAAGGTCGACAGCGAGACGATCACCAAGGTGCTCTATCCCAACGACAACGCGCCGCAGGGCCGCGAGTTGCGCCTCAAGCAGCAGTACTTCTTCGTGGCCTGCTCCCTCCGGGATATCATCCGCCGCTTCCATATCCGCAACCACGACTGGGAGCAGTTCCCGAACAAGGTGGCGATCCAGTTGAACGACACCCATCCGGTCATCGGCATCCCCGAATTGATGCGCCTGCTGCTGGACGAGTACAAGCTCGACTGGGATCGGGCCTGGGACATTACGCGGCGCACCTTCGCCTATACTTGCCACACGCTCATGCCCGAAGCGCTGGAGAGATGGCCGGTCTCGCTGTTCGAAAGCCTGTTGCCGCGCCACCTGGAGATCGTCTACGAAATTAACCATCGCTTCCTGCAAATGGTGCGCGAGCGCTACCCCGGCGACGAGGAACGCGTCGTCCGCATGTCCGTCATCGAAGAGGGCGGCGAACGCATGGTGCGCATGGCCCACCTGGCGGCTATCGGCAGCTTCTCGATCAACGGCGTGGCCGCGCTGCAAAGCCGTCTGCTGGCCGAGCACACCTTGGCCGACTTCGCAGACCTGTGGCCGGAGAAGTTCAATAACAAGACCAATGGCGTTACCCCGCGGCGTTTCGTGCGCCTGGCTAACCCGCGCCTGTCCGAACTGATCACCGAGACCATCGGCGACGGTTGGCTGCGCGACCTGGATCGCCTGCGAGAGTTGGAACCCTTTGCCGACGACCCCCATTTTCGCCAGCGCTGGCGCGCTGTCAAGCAAGCCAACAAGGCGGACCTCGCCGCCATCATTCGCGAGCACACCGGCGTCGACGTCGACCTGGCCAGCCAGTTCGACGTCATGGTCAAGCGGCTGCACGAATACAAGCGCCAACTGCTCAAGGCGCTGCACATTATCACGCTCTACAACCGCATCAAGGCCGACCCGACGCAGCAGATTGCGCCGCGCACCTTCATCTTCGGGGCCAAGGCCGCGCCCGGCTACTACATGGCGAAGCTCATCATCAAGCTGATCAACTCCATCGCCGAAGTCGTCAACCACGACCCGGACGTGCGCGAGCGCCTCAAGGTCGTCTTCCTGCCCAACTTCAACGTCTCGCTGGCCGAACAGATCTACCCCGCCGCCGATCTTTCTGAGCAGATCTCGATGGCGGGCAAGGAAGCTTCGGGCACGGGCAACATGAAGTTCGCCCTCAACGGGGCCATCACCCTGGGTACGCTGGACGGGGCCAACATCGAGATTCGCGACCTGGTCGGCGCGGAGAATTTCTTCCTCTTCGGCCTCACCGCGGACGAGGTGTTCGCCGCCAAGCAGGCCGGCTATGCGCCGCGGCGCTATGTGGAGGATAACGCCGAGCTAGCCGCGGCTATCGACCGCATCGCATCGGGCTTCTTCTCGCATGGCGACACCGAGATCTTCCGGCCCATCGTCGACAGCTTGCTCGACCGCGACGAGTTCATGCTCCTGGCCGACTACGCTGCCTATGTCGAAACCGCGGAGCAGGCCGCGGCCGCCTACCAAGATCGCGAAGCGTGGACGCGCATGTCGATCCTCAACTGCGCGCGCTGCGGTCACTTCTCGTCCGACCGCACGATGCGCCAATACTGCACGGAGATCTGGGGCGTCCGCCCTGTGGCGGTAGAGTAGGGCGGGCACAAGAAGCACAGACGCGGAGAACGCAAGAAACTGGCGCACATGACGCGAAACGACCAGAGCGCGATTCCTTGCTTCGTGAGATTCGGCTATTTTGTGGCGGAAAGCAAGCGTCGCGCCATCCACGCGCCGCGGTCTATGCTTCTTGTCCGCCGAAAACGGCGAGCAGTTCCTGTGCATGGCCCCGGCTGGCGCCGTCGCAACTGATCGTACGGCGAACATCGAACGTCACGATCCGCGCCTGGGCGTATTCCCGCCGAGTAAAATCCGTGTCGTGGTTCGAGATGATCACCGATACGCCACGGCTCGCCAGCTTTTCGGCCAGCCGCGCCAACTCCCGCTGCTCTTCGACGCCGAACTGCTGGGGGCTATAGCTTGTGAAGTTTGCCGTCGCCGACAGCGGCGCATAGGGCGGATCGCAATAGACCGCATCCCCCGGCTGCGCGCCCGCCATCGTCTCACCAAAGGCGGCGCAGACGAACTCCGCCCGGCGCGCCCGCTCGTGGAAATGCGCCATCTCGGCGGCGGGAAAGTAGGGCTTGCGGTAGCGGCCAAAGGGCACGTTGAAGCCGCCGCCGGCGTTGTAGCGGCACAGCCCGTTGTAACAGTGCCGGTTCAGATAGACGAACAGCGCCGCCTTTTCGCGCACATCCGCCATCTCGTTGAAGCGGGCGCGCAGATCGTAATACGCAGCGCTCGTGTTGTTTTCCGCTGTGAAGTACGAGCGGCAGTACTCGATGAAGCGCGGTCCTTCGTCCTGCAGATGGCGGTAGAGCGCGATCAGGTCCGGGTTGACGTCGGCCAGCAGATAGCGCGCATAATCCGTATTGGCGAACACGGCTCCCGACCCGACGAACGGCTCGATCAGCCGCCTGCCGGGGGGCAGCGCCGCCTTGATCTGTGCGAGGATGCGATACTTATTGCCCGCCCACTTCAGGAACGGGCGCACTGTTGGCGAAGGTCTGCTGCTCATCTGCCGGTCATGCCTAGCGTGTCCCTTTCCGGTACGCACACATCTTACACCAACTCCGGCGCGACCGCCCGGCTCCCCTCTACGCCGCGACTACGCTATCATACAGGCCAAACCAGCCGCCGATCCGCACGCCCGCTGAGGTTACGCCCATGACCAGCGCCGCCAATCCGCCCGTTGCCCTCGTGCCCAATCAGGGCTGGGACCCCCGCCTGCTGATCTGTCGCCATGATTTGGCCTACGCAGGTTTCACCCTACCTATGCACGTCTTCATCATCGTCACCGAGCGCTATGTCGTGCTCGTCGACACCCTGATCAACGCCTCCACAGCCGAGGCGCTACTCGACATCGCCCGCCCGCACCTGGCAGGCCGCCAACTGCTCGTCGCCAACACCCACGCCGATTCCGACCACGCCTGGGGCAACCAGTACTTCGACGGGCCGCACAGCCCCGCGCCCGCGCCCATCATCGGCACGCTCCGCTGCGCCGCACGCCTGCGCTCCGCCGCGGAGCAGACCGCCCTGGCCGAACTGCAGGCCGAGCAGCCCGCCGAATACGCAGGCGTGCGCCTCGTCCCGCCGTCCATCCTCTTCGACGACGCCCTCATCATCGACGGAGGCGACCTGACGCTCGAATTCTTCGCCACCCCCGGCCACACGCCCGACCACTGCTCCATCTGCATCCCAGAGATCGGCCTGCTTCTCGCCGGGGACGCGGCGGAGCAGCCTTTGCCGTTTGTAGGCGACGACGGGCTGAGCGATCTGCGCGCCTCGCTGGAACGACTCGCCGCGCTGGAGCCGCGTGCGGCCTTCTACTGTCACGCGCCCCTCGACGCCGGCCCGGACTTGATCCGCGCCAACCTCGCCTATTTCGACCGGATCGAGGCGCGTTGCCGCGCCGCGCTGGCCCGCGGCGCGCCCGCCCAACCCGTGGCAGACGCCGATCTCGAAGCGCTGGTCGACCTCCCCTTCGCCGCCGCGATCCCGCCCGGCGCCCATGTCGAGCGCGGCTTCTACCGCCCCGGCCACCACGCCGCCATCCGCGCCATGCTCGCGCACCTCGGCGGCGCGGCCTAGCAGTTCACCTGTTCGCCGCGGTAGTGTCATATTGACATTAACCCCCGAACCTCGTATACTTGCCCGTGTAGCGCCGGCATGCGCTTTGCCGCCCAGACAGCGGCCTGCGCTGATATGTCCCGGCCCGCCGGCAGCCGGTACCGAGAGAAACGAGAAAACTACCGTGCCTATTCACGCGTCGTCGGTTCAAGAAACGTATGAGCAGATGAAGAAACAGCTCGCCAACGTCGTACCCGACATCGAGCTGCGCATCAAGGCCGAGCTGGCCTACGAGATCAACCGCCTCAAGGTCGAGAAAAACGCCGTCATCCTCGGCCACAACTACATGGAGCCCGCCCTCTTCCACTCCGTACCCGACATCGTGGGCGACTCGCTCTACCTCAGCCGCATGGCCGCGCAGACAGACAAGGACATCATCGTCTTCTGCGGCGTCGAGTTCATGGCCGAAACCGCCAAGTTGCTCAACCCTGAAAAGATGGTCCTCATCCCTTCGCAGAAAGCTGGCTGCTCGCTCGCTGCCAGCATCACCGCCGAAGATGTGCGCCGCCTCAAAGCCCAGTACCCCGGCGTGCCCGTCGTCACCTACGTCAACACCTACGCCGATGTCAAAGCCGAATCCGACATCTGCTGTACCTCCGGCAATGCGGTCGAGGTGGTCAATTCCTTCGACTCGGATACGATCATCTTCCTGCCCGACGAGTACCTCGCCAAGAACGTCGCCCAAGAAACGGGCAAGCGCATCATCGTCCCCTCGCGCATGTCCAACATCGAGTTGGCAGAGGTCGGGGCCGACTTCGACATGATCGGCTGGCATGGCCGCTGTGAGGTGCACGAGCAGTTCACCGTGCAGGACGTAGCCGATGTGCGCGCCCAATTCCCGGATGTGGCGATCCTGGCCCACCCGGAATGCAGCCCCGAAGTTGTCGCCGCATCGGATTTTTCCGGCAGCACGACGGCCATGATCCGCTTCGTCGAGCAGACCGCCAAGCCGCACTACCTGCTGCTGACCGAGTGCAGCATGGGCGACAACGTGGCCGCGGCCAACCCGCACAAGGACATGCTGCGTCTGTGCAGCGTGCGCTGCCCGCACATGAACCAGATCACCCTGGAAGATACGCTCGAAGCGTTGCGCAAGGACCAGTACCAAGTACATGTGCCGGAGGAGATCCGCGTGCGCGCCGCCCAGGCCGTGCAGCGCATGATCGCCATCGGCTAAGCAGTTTGTTCGCCAAATGCAGCCTGTCATGCTGAGCGTAGCGAAGCATCTCGACCTCTGGTACACGAGATTCTTCAGCTCGCTAACGCTCGCTTCAGAATGACAGATGCTTGGCGAAAACGCCTAAACGCGGCGAACAGCAAACCGCAAACGCTCACCCCGCCTGCCGTGGAGTTCACAACTCTCCGGCAGGCTTCTTCGTTGCCCACACTCCTGTCAAAATGGTATAATCTCGCCGTCATCGGCAACGCGATCGAGCAGGGATGTTCCCGTCAGTCTCCCTTGCCAGCATTTACACATTTACAAGTAAGTCGCGCAGGAATCGCCGCACATCGCGCGCGTTTGCTGCCCCATCGCACGGAGACAGCGCCATGCTCGCCAACCCTGAAGCAATCGCCGCGACCCTCACCCGCCAGTTGGAAGCCGCCTGGAACGCCGGCGACGGCCACGCGTACGGCGCTTTCTTTACCGAGGACGCCGACTACATCACCGTCCTCGGCCACCTGATCCGCTCGCGCCAGTCCATCGCCGGCGCGCATCAGGGCATCTTCCACACGATCTACAAGGGCAGCACCGTGCGCCAGACTGTCGCCGACGCGCGCGCCCTCACCGGCGACGTCATCATCGCCCATGTCAACATTGTGCTCAACGTACCGTCCGGCTATATCGCCGGCGATCACAACGCGCTCCAGACCTTGATCATCATCAACCGGGATGGCGTCTGGCGCGTCTCTCATTTCCAAAACACGCTGATCGTCCCGCACTGATTGTCCCGTCCCGTTCGGAGCATCCCGCACGGAACACCCGCCGACATCTACGCCAATCAACACCGGAGCAACCTTCGCCATGGCCGAACACCCGCAAACCCACCCCGCGCTCCCCAAACCGGGCGCGTACCCCCGCGGGCCGGAACGTTCATCCGGCGCCCAATTCCGCCACAAGCTGTCGTCGAACGAGAACCCGCTTGGCGCATCACCCGTCGCCGTCGCCGCCATCCAGGCTGCGGCCGAAGGGCTGTGGGAATATCCGCCCTTCCTCGACGACGAACTGCGCAGCGCCCTCGCCGCACACCACGGACGCGGGCTGACGCCGGACAATTTCGTCACCGGCAACAGCGGCTGCGACGTGCTGAACCTGATCGCCCACGCCTTTCTCGCCCCCGGCGACGAAGCCGTGATCTGCCGCCCCACCTTCCCCATCTACGAGACGACGGCGCGCGCCGCCGGCGCAACCATCGTCCCTGTAGACCTGCCCGCAGACACCTTCCGCTATGACGTCGACGCCCTGCTCGCCGCGGTGACGCCCGCTACGCGGCTGCTCTACCTGTGCAGCCCCAATAACCCGACCGGCATCCTGCTCTCGGCGCAGCAGTGGTCCGCCATCCTCGCCGGCCTGCCCGAACGCGTGATCGTCGTGTTCGACGAGGTCTACTGCCACTTCATTACCGAAGCGGACCGGCCCGACCCGCTGGCGGACGTGGCGGACGGGGCCAATGTGCTGGTCGTACACAGCTTCTCGAAGGCGTATGGCTTGGCGGGGCTGCGTCTGGGCTACGCCGCGGGCAAGCCGGAGTTGGTCGCGCAGACGGCGGCGCTGCGCCTGCCCTTCCACCTCAACGCGCTCTGCTTCGCCGCCGGGCTGGCTGCGCTGAAGGACGATACGCATGTGGCGCGCACGGTCGAGGTGACGCTCGCCGGCCGCGACTGGCTGTACGGACAACTGCGCGAGCTGGGGTTGGAGGCGTGGCCCAGCCAGGCCAACTTCGTGCTCTTCCGCTGCCCGGCATCCGCGCCGGCGGCCGCATGGGCGGAAAAGCTGCAAGGCCACGGCATCCTCGTGCGCCCAGCCTTCGGCCTGCCCGACTGCCTGCGCGTCAGCGTCGGCCTGCCCGAAGCTAACCAGGCGTTCATGGACGCACTGGGGGCGCTGCTGGAATAGGCTAAAGGTCCACGGTCGAGGCACAAAAGAATCCCGGATCGCAACGCCGCCCTGTTGGCTCGCACGGTTCAAATCAATGAGGCCGCTGGCTATCGCGACGCGGCCTCATTGATTTCTTGTTGTCATAAGGCGTCACCCAGGGCACAGGGTTCTACCTCGCCTGGTACACAGCCACCTCGGCGGCGATGCGCTCGCCAAACTCATCCTCGGCTGTGTCCAGGTCATAGTTCATCTACAAACCCAGCCAGAACTGGGGCGACGTATTGAAGTAACGCGCCGGTCGCCGCCTCCCCTTTACTCCTCCCCGCCCGTCTGCCGGCTAGCGAGGGCCTTCGCCCCCAGCGCCGCCAGCGAGATCACCAGCGCCACCGCCGACATGATCAGCAGGAAGAGCGCCGAGTCCCAGCCGAGCGAGTATCCTTGCGCCAGCGGCAGAATCCCCGTGTTGGCGAGAACTGTCACCAGGATGATCGAGGCGGCGATGGCGATCACCACCGTGAGCACGGAGCGGACCTTCGTCCGCTGCGACGCGGGCGGGAAGTAGGCGTTGCCGGCGATGATGCGCAGCAGGTAGATCCACAGACAGAGCATAAGGATCGCCATCACGCTCGCCGGGTATTCGATCCAGCGCACGCCGAAGCCGTACAGCCCCGCGTTCAACATCAGCAAGTACGCCAGCAGGATGAAGCACTGGTTGCCTACCTTGTCCCGATAGGCCCGCTGCATCTCGTCTAGGCCGCGTCTATCCTGTTGCATTTTCGTCCTCCCAAAAGAGCTGGTCCAAGCTTTTATCTAGCACCTTACAGATGGCGATGCAGAGCTTGATCGAGGGGTTATAGTCCCCGTTCTCGATGGCGTTGATCGTCTGGCGCGTCACGCCCACCGCCTCCGCTACATCCTTTTGCGACATATCTTTTGCCGCCCGCGCCGCTTTCAGCCTCAGATTCTTTGCCATTGCGTCTCCTTGCGTATCTCACGGCTCATGTTTTGAGCATAGCACGGACACGACATACTGTCAACTATATCCGACATATTATCGGATATTTCTTCTTTTTAGTAAGCTGATTCGGACATTCAGCCCGGATGAAGATAGGGGCTTTCTCCTTTCTTGCAAACGGCTGCCATGCGCGTAAACGACAGGGCCAGAGTTTGTTTGGAAGCGCAACAAAATGCGCCGCGACACTCCGCGCCGCACGGCATTTCTATGCCGCCTCGCCGCCATGCGCTGTCCGGACGGACGCCCCGTCGTGCCCGCACCGGCCCGACGCGCCGATTTGTTTGGCGTCCCAACAAAAGGCGCGCGGCCCAACCCGCTCTTTCGCCGCCCGCATCAGGCGCGGTAAGATAAGCATCATCCGTGCGCCCTACAGCCAAACGCCACAGGCGGAAAGGCGGAATGCCCATGAACGAGCCACGCCAACCAAACGCGCTGCGCCTCACGCCCCCCATCCTGCGCACCGCGCTCCTTTTTGCCGCCAGCCTGATCTGGCTCGGCTTTGGCGGCTATCTGTTTGCCGAAACCCGCAGCATCTTGCCGGGAATTCTAGCGCTATTGGGTTTGACCAGCGCCGGCATCTACGGGCTGGCGCTCATACCCGGCGG
>Ga0334888_1002802_pt1 | contig 18363 bp, 10 predicted proteins | sample GraSluR1_MG_FD_207227 | JGI IMG/M metagenome (GOLD analysis project Ga0334888, IMG submission 207227) | Sludge microbial communities from methane-producing bioreactor in Wageningen University, Netherlands - Granular Sludge_3_08-R1 | ecosystem: Engineered > Bioreactor > Anaerobic > Unclassified ...
CTATAATAATGTTGTAATAGCAACCGATGCAGATGTTGACGGGATGCATATAAGACTACTGTTGCTTACTTTCTTCCTGCAGTTCTTTCCTGAACTCGTAAGAAAGGGCCACGTTTATATACTTCAGACACCACTCTTCAGGGTCAGGAACAAGAAGGAGACAAGGTACTGTTACAGTGCCGAGGAGAAGGTGAAAGCAATAACAGCACTCGGACCAAATCCCGAAATAACGCGTTTTAAGGGACTCGGCGAGATTTCGCCTGATGAGTTCAGACATTTCATAGGAAAAGATATGCGCCTTGAACCCGTCAGGATGAAAAAGAATGATGCTGTAAACGGGTATCTTGAATTCTATATGGGAAAAAATACTCCCGACAGACAGGATTTTATTATTGAGAATCTGAGGATTGAGGAGGATATTCTGGAGGTGGTGAAGCAGTAACAAAGGTGGATGGATTTTAGTGTATGGAAGAACAGGAACTTGAGAGTGAAAAAACAGAAGGTACAGAAGAATCAGCAGACGGATCTGCATCGCTCCATTCTGTGACGGCCCTCTCGGGCATGTACCAGGACTGGTTCCTTGACTATGCTTCGTATGTTATCCTGGAGCGTGCCGTTCCTCATCTTAACGACGGACTCAAACCGGTGCAGAGACGTATCCTGCATTCGATGAAGAGAATGGACGATGGCCGTTTCAACAAAGTAGCAAACATTATCGGCCACACAATGCAGTTTCACCCCCATGGCGATGCCTCAATCGGCGACGCCCTGGTTCAGATGGGACAGAAGGAACTGTTAATAGAAACACAGGGAAACTGGGGAAATATACTTACCGGCGACGGTGCAGCAGCTCCACGTTATATAGAGGCACGCCTGTCGAAGTTTGCAAATGAGGTTGTTTTTAATCCCAAAACAACAGAATGGAAACAGTCATATGACGGGCGGAATAAAGAACCCGTCACCCTTCCGGTCAAGTTCCCGCTCCTCCTTGCTATGGGCGTGGAAGGTATTGCCGTGGGGCTGGCTTCCAAGATCCTGCCACATAACTTCAACGAACTGATAGATGCCACAATAGACTACCTCCAGAGGAAAGATTTTGTACTCTGTCCCGATTTTCCAACAGGAGGTCTGATTGATATCTCAAGATATAACGACGGACAGAGAGGGGGAGCGGTTAAGGTAAGGGCCAGAATCGAAAAGATGGACAAGAAAGCTCTGGTAATAACTGAAATACCTTTCGGAAAGACCACGGGAACACTTATCGATTCTATAATAAAGGCAAACGAAAAGGGAAAGATCAAGATTAAAAGGATCGACGATAATACATCTGCCAGAGTGGAGATTGTAATCCATCTGATGCCGGGTGTCTCTCCCGACAAAACCATCGATGCCCTTTATGCCCTTACCGACTGCGAATACTCAATATCACCCAATACCTGTGTGATAACCGGCAGTAAACCTTCATTCATGGGAGTAAGCGATATGCTTCGCCATTCAGCCGACAATACTCTCCTCCTTCTCAAAACTGAGCTGGAGATACGCAGAGATGAACTAAGGGAGCAGTGGCATATGACATCTCTCGAAAAAATATTTATCGAGGAGAGAATATACCGCGATATTGAAGAGTGTGAAACATGGGAAGCGGTCATAACTGCTATTGAAAAAGGTCTGGAGCCCTTCAGGGAGAGACTGCTGAGGGATATAACCAGAGATGATATAATTAAGCTTACCGAGATCAGGATCAAGAGAATATCAAAATATGACTCGGCAAAGGCCGATGAGTACATCAGGAATATTGAGACAGAACTGGAAGAAGTTAAAAATCACCTCAATAACCTGGTGCAGTATGCAATAAACTATTTCAGGCAGATAAAGAAGAAATTCGGAAAGGGAAGAGAGAGAAGAACCGAGATCAGGAGTTTCGACACCATACAGGCTGCAAAAGTTGTGGCTAACAATGCCAGGCTTTTTATGAATACCAGGGAGGGATTCATCGGAACCGGTCTGAGAAAAGATGAATTTGTGTGTGACTGCTCTGATATTGATGATATACTGGTGGTGAGAAAAAACGGCACATACCTTATCACGAGGGTGGCCGACAAAGTTTTTGTGGGCTCCGATATTATTCATGCAGGCGTCTTTCTTAAAAATGATGAAAGAACGATATATAATATAGTTTACCAGGATGGCAGGGACGGACCACTGCTTGCCAAAAGATGCGCCATTTCCGGGCTTACACGCGATAAGGAATATAATCTCACCAGGGGAACGCAGGGTTCTAAAATTGTCTATTTCACTGCAAATCCCAACGGGGAGGCCGAGGTGATAAAGATTCACCATAAACCACGGCCAAGACTCAAGAGACTGACCTTCGAGTTTGATTTTGGACAGATGGCAATAAAAGGCAAATCATCGCTGGGTAATATCCTCACTAAAAATCCTGTCCATAAGATCACTCTCAAGGAAAAGGGACTCTCAACCCTTGGCGGAAGAAAAATCTGGTTTGATGATGCAGTCTTCAGGCTTAATGTCGACGGCAGGGGCCAGTACCTCGGCGAATTTGCAGGAGATGACAGGATACTGGTAATAGCGAAGAACGGCTTTTTCAGAATAACCGGTTTCGATCTTTCAAACCACTTTGAGGATAATATCCTGATAATCGAAAAATATAAGCCGGGGAAAGTATATTCAGTGATCTACTGGGACGCTGAACAGAGTTTTTATTACCTGAAAAGATTCACAATAGAGGAAACTGAAAAGCCCTTATGCTTTGTAAATGAACATCCCGAATCCAAACTTATAAGCATCACAGAGGTGCAATATCCACGATTTGAGCTGCATTTTGGAGGCAAACACAAGGACAGGGAAAATGAGATAATCGAGGTGGCGGAATTCATAGGGGTGAAGAGCTATAAGGCAAAGGGCAAGCGGCTGACAAACTATATGGTAGACGATATCAGTGAAATTGAACCGGTGGTGAAGCATGAAACACCGTTGCCCGGGGAAGCACCCGAAGAGGATATCCCCCAGCCTCAACCTGTTCATATAGATTCCGCCCAAATGAAGCTCGAGCTGTAATGCCGGTAATAGATAAAATATACCTTGTAGGTTTTATGGGAAGTGGCAAGTCAACAACAGGAAGAAGACTTGCCGCGGGACTTGGCTGGACTTTTACAGATCTTGATAACAAAATCGAGCAGGAGACAGGTATGAAGATCCCTGAGATATTTTCAAGATACGGCGAGAAGTATTTCCGGGATAAGGAGACAGAAGTGCTGAGAAGCCTCCGGCCCTTTTCGGGGACGGTAATATCAACAGGAGGAGGGGCCCCATGTTTCAATGATAACATGCAGTATATGAAGGAGACCGGGCTCACAATTTATCTGAAGCTTACACCGGCGCAGCTGAAATCACGCCTGGAACTCTCCAAAACAGAGAGACCCCTGCTAAAGGGAATAAGCAGGGAAAACCTTCAGGATTTTATTACCGGCAAGCTTGCAGATCGTGAGCAATGGTACGACAGGGCTGAAATCATCATTGACGGAACCTTTAATGATTATTCTTCTTTGGTAACACTAATTAAGAACCACCTTGATCGCTGATTTTATGATCTGAATTTCCTACCTTTAAGGTGTTATAAATAAAATGCCGGAGTAATGAAAAGATGGCTGCCCCAATATTCAACAAGAGAAACCGGCGGGTCAATTGTTCAATCAGTTGACGACTGGCACTCTTTACAAAATACGTATGCAGCCCGCAGACTAATACGGTACAATTACTACAATCTTGTAACAGGCGACCGGTCCGTCCTGAAACAAACAGGTAACAGGAATTTCAGTAAACTTCTGATTGACTATGCAATTGAAGAAAAGGATATTAACCTGCTGCCTGTCGTTAAAAGCATATCAGCTGATACCGGCGCTGATGAAAGCCTCCGCCAGCGTGCTTCTGAAGCCGTTGAGATACTGGAGGAACACATAAGGTCATCCGGTACCCGCACCAGGGCAGGTGTGTTTGACCCGGAAGCAGATAAAAATGCAAACGCCCGCAGACTGCTGGCAGGAATCCGCTCTCCTCACACAACAGAGATATTAAGACTTCTTAGAGATAAATCGCCCATTCAGAAAAGATACGCAATTTATGCAATCGGTAAGTTCAGACTTACCGATATGTTGCCCGAAGTGTGTGCAGCACTGACCGACCCGCGGCTGGTGCCGGATGCCTGTGCGGTACTGCACTCTTTCGGAAGCAGTGCGGCAGGCGATCTGCAAAGGCTCTATCTTGCAACATCGGGTAATCTGGTAACCGGACGCCATATACTTAAACTCCTGGGTGAAAACTGCATCGAGGATAACCGTGCATTTCTGATTTCACTCCTTGGCTCAAGCCTGAGGCACGTTAGGGAGATTATCCTGCAGTTCCTGACTGAATGCAACTTCAGGGCACGCGAAGAAGAAAAGGGCCACCTGTTACAGCTTATATCCGATACAGGAAAAATCATCAGCTGGATAGTCTCATTGCGGTCAGGGCTTGACACAGGAAATAATAACACCCTTCTCGTCGAAGAGCTGGAGAATGAGTATCTCAGGTGGAAGGATTACCTTAAAAAACTTACAGGAGTGACGTTGGCAGAGGGTGAGCTGGACAGCAAAGCAAACAGGGGAGATGAGGCTCTTCTGAAAGAATGGATCAGAGAGGTGCTGTCAGATCCCCCGGACACCGGGCATGAAGAGGCATATTACAGAAAAATGTACCGCAGATTGAAGAGGTACTTCCCGTCAAAAATCCCCTCATATTACAAAATTCATGAAGATATTATCAACTGCGATTATAACTTCCTGACTCTGTTTACAAAAACCTGTGCTGTGAGGAATATCGGAGAAATTGAGGATGACGAACTGGCCGACTCCCTGATAGCTCTTCTGTTCAGTCCGGAAGAGATCCTGCGCGAAGAGGCGGCAAGAGTGCTGGCCAGGCCGGAAATGAAGCACACGCAAAAAATTACCGGAAGAATTCAGACGAGGGAGAGAGAATATATTGAGCAGATCATTTCAGGCAGAAGAGACGACATGGAGTTCATTTTTGAGAAGCTTCTTTTCCTTGCCTCTGTTTTACCCGGGATAAACAAAGATGAACTTCTTATACTTGCATCCGGTATGATATACGCTGCAGGTAACACCGGACAGCTGACCTTTCCTCCTGAGGGATTCATTGCCTGGGTCTTCATGAAAGGCAATACGGAGCCGGAAATAATCATTAATACCGCGAACGCTGATATAAATCACGACACACTTACCTTAACAGACAAAACGGAATTTTGCTGCATTCTTCCGTTAAGTGCCGTCGAAGAGTTTGATTATCAATTCCCTGAGAGTTCTTTTGCGATCTTTAAAATAATTGATGATAACGAAGTCTAATCAATACCAATATGACCCCCCCAAAAAAAGAGAATTACATAAAGAATCCATTTCCCGGCCTGCGACCATATAATCCGGAAGAGAGTCTGCTTTTCTTCGGGAGGGATAATGAAAGCAGGGAGATTCTCAGGAAACTCCTTGATAACAGATTTGTAGCAGTTACCGGCGCTTCAGGGAGCGGGAAATCATCCCTGATACAATGCGGAGTTCTTTCAGAGATAAGGCGACTCTCATCCGGGAAGCAACCCGACTGGAGTATTATTTCTTTCAGGCCGGGGAATGAACCTCTGTTTAGTCTGGCAACTGCTCTTCAAGGCTTTATGTCAGCCCGCGGAACCTATAAACATACTGTGGAAGAGATCTTTAAGATCCTTCGGGATGATACAGTTGCTGTGGCCGATTTGCTTAAAACTCCTTCAGGTGATTCTCATGGTAAAATGCTGATCGTGGTGGATCAGTTTGAGGATCTTTTCAGAATGAACCATACTGTTGAGAACCTGAAGGCGGAGCAGGAGAGGGAGACATTGATAAGATTCTTATCTGATATTGCGACGGGCCCTGAAAATGATATATATGTTATTATTGCCATGAGGTCCGATCTGATATCAGAGTGTTCGCAGTTCAAAGAGTTTACAAATCTTATCAACAAAAGTAATTATCTGGTTCCCCGGATGACTCATGATAATTACCGGGAGGTGATTGAGAGCCCTCTGAGGGCTGTCGGAGTAACCATCGAGCCCGGACTTGTTGATGTTATACTCGGAGACCTTGACGACAGTTCAGAAAGCCTTCCTGTTTTACAACATGCCCTGATGAGGACTTACTCAATGTGGGCCGAACTGGAACAGCCTCAGCGTCCCATCGGACTTACGGATTATAATTCTGCCGGTACTCTGGGAAATGCAATGTCGCAACATGCCGACGAACTTTTTGGAAAGCTTACAGTTGAAGAGAAAAGGATCTGTGAAGGGGTGTTTAAAAACATAGCCGGCAAGGGGCCGGACAACAGAGGTATCCGCCGTCCGGCAAGAATATCGGACCTTGCACAGATAATTCAATCACCGGAGGAGAATCTCATAAAAGTAATCGACAACTTCAGGGATAATGAAGGGTCGTTTATAACACCTCATAAGAATTTGATTCTCGGATCGGATTCATATGTTGACCTCTCTCACGAGAGCCTTATTAATCTCTGGCCGCGCCTCAATACCTGGGTTGAAGAGGAGGATGCCTCCGTTATGATGTATCTGCGCCTCTCTGAACTGTCGGCTATGTTCCAGCAGGGCAGGACAGGACTGATGAAGAACCCCGACCTTCAGACAGCTGTCAACTGGCGCAACAGCAATAATCCCACCCTGGCCTGGGCCAGGAAATATGACCCGGCTTTCGAGAGAGCAATGGTTTACCTCAGGACAAGTGAAAAGACCTTTATTGAAGCTGAGGAGCAAAGGAAAAATCTGCAGAAAGCAAGGATCAGACGGATTAAGATCTTTTCAAGGATACTTGGAAGCATTGCCTTTATTGCAGGCCTCTTCATGATCATAGCTTTCCTCCAGAAATCAATAGCTGAAAACAAAAGAATAATTGCCGAATCAGAAAGCATGGAAGCCAGGCAACAGAGAATTGTTGCTGAAAAAAATGCTGCAACGGCTACTCAGAGATTAACCGAGGTTGATTCAATAGCCCTGGCTGCCAGGAGGAATGAAATAGCAGCCCTTCAGATGACGGAAATTACTGAGAGGAGAAGAAGAGATGCTGAAAGAGTTGCGGAGGTGGCAAGAAGAGAACAGGCAGCCGCATTGGCATTGAAGGATGAAACACAGAAGATGAGAATGGTCTCGGTAGCTAAATCGATGTCACTCCGATCACTCCGGATGCCCGGCCGGAAAGACCTGCAGTCGCTGCTTGCATACCAGGCCTATCTGTTCAATAAAAGAAACAACGGACATTATAACGACGCTGATATATATGCCGGCCTCTATAATATAGCAAAAGAGTACGGTAATATTAATTACAGAAAATTTTCAGGACATGAGGGTGAGATAAGGAGCCTTGCCTTTGTCCCGGGAAGGAGTGAATTCTTTACCTCAGGGTCAGATGGCCGTGTAATAAAATGGGATCTCGGCAGACATGAGCAGAATCTGCAGGTAATATATTCTGATTCTGATATTTACGATGTAATTGCGGTAAGCCGCGATGCTGACTGGCTGGCATGCGGCGGAACCGGGCCGGATATCCGAATGATACCCGTCAGAGGGAATGAGCCGGGATATGAACTTAAAGGCCACTCAGGAAAGGTAAGCTCACTGATATTCTCGTACGACGGTAATTACCTCTATTCTGCTGCTCTGGATGGCAAGGTGATGAAATGGGACCTGTCTGCCCGTACATCGGTGGATGTCTCGACAGGAGAGATCGCAGTTACTTCAATTGAACTGTCAGGTGATAATAGATTTCTTGCAGGCCTCAGCAAAAACGGGGAGGCCCTGGTATGGAACCCCGATGACAGATCTGAAAAGATAAATATCGGAACAGAAGGCAAAGTAATAAGCAGTCTCCGTTTCAAGCCGGAGGAAAATATTCTTGGGGTGGGTTACTCGGACGGAGTGGTTGAATTATGGGATGTAATGGAAAGAAAAAGGATATCAACAATTACAGCGCATAATGCCGGTATTAACAATATACGTTTCAACGGCAGAATGGCCCAGATGGCTACAACAGATTCTGACGGTACTATTAAGATCTGGGACACGGAAGATTATGACTGCCCGCCTCTTAACTTCGATGATAATGAAGGCCTGATAGTGGCTATTGACTTCAGCCCCGATGGTCAGTTCATTCTCTCCGGATCACTTGGCAGGGTTGATAATCTGGTGGGACGCCCGACACTTGCCGATTCTCTTGTAACGGGAGTCTGCTCGGGCGTCAGCAGGAATTTTACACCCGGAGAATGGATCGCATATGTTGGCAGGGATATTGAATACGAGGAGACATGCAGAGAGGCTGAATATCAGATCAGGATAAACAGGGTAAGGAACTGAACACTTTTCGTACCATATTGTTTAATCTTGATATATTTGCAGTATTTCAACATGAGTATGAATAACAGAAGAACACTACTGATGATACTTGACGGATGGGGTATCGGCGACGGCTCTGGTGCCGATGTAATAAGCACCGTGCCTACTCCGAACATCGATTTTTTCGGGAAAAACTACCCCTCTTCGAAGTTGCATGCTTCGGGTGAGAACGTGGGATTGCCCGAAGGGCAGATGGGTAACTCTGAAGTGGGGCACCTGAATATCGGAGCCGGAAGAATTATTTATCAGGATCTGGTAAAGATCAATATTGAGTGTAAATCGGGAGAGATAAGAAAAAACAGTGTACTGACAACGGCATTTGCATATGCGAGGGACAACGATAAACAGGTCCATTTTATGGGATTGCTCTCCGATGGCGGGGTCCATTCTCTGGACAAGCATCTGTATGCCCTTTGCGACATGACCATGGAATACGATCTGAAGAATGTCTTCATACATGGCTTCGGCGACGGACGCGACACAGATCCCCGAAGCGGGCTGGGTTATATGAGGAACCTTCTGGAGCATCTGGAGAAATCAAACGGTAGGGTCGCATCATTTGTCGGAAGATATTACGCAATGGACAGGGATAAAAGATGGGAAAGAATAAAGGAGGCTTATGATCTTCTGGTATATGGTAAAGGAGAACCGGCAACCGATATCATTGAGGCAATGCAGAGATCGTACGACAATGGGGTTACTGACGAATTCATGAAACCGGTCGTGGTTACTGACGGGAAAGGGAAAGCTGTCGGGAATATTAAAGAGGGTGACGTTATTGTCTTCTTCAACTTCAGGAACGACAGGGCCAAAGAGCTTACCATAGCCCTTACCCAGAAGGATCTTCCGGAGTTCGGAATGAAAACGATACCATTGCACTACTGCACAATGACCCCATACGACGCCACTTTTAAAGGGCTCCATATCATCTACCCCAAGGAGAATGCAGATAATACTATCGGGGAGGTGTTATCGGCTGCAGGGAAATCTCAGCTGAGGATTGCCGAAACGGAAAAGTATGCGCATGTAACATTCTTTTTCTCAGGCGGTCGCGAAGAGATTTTCAAAAATGAAGAGAGAATCCTTATACCCTCCCCAAAGGTGCCGACATACGATATGCAACCCGAAATGAGTGCTTATGGAGTGAAGGATGCCGTTATAAAGGCAATCAATACCGGAAAATACGATTTTATCTGCCTCAACTTTGCAAACTGTGATATGGTCGGTCATACAGGTGTATATGATGCCATTAAGAAAGCTGTAGCCACGGTTGATGAATGCGCGGGGGTTGTAACAAGAGCGGCACGTGAAAAGAATTACGATGTGTTGATCATTGCAGACCATGGAAATGCGGATATGGCGCGTAACGAAGACGGATCACCCAATACCGCCCATTCACTCAACCCGGTCCCGTGTATTCTCGTAACAGATGATTATAAGACAATAAGGGAGGGAGTCCTTGCCGATGTGGCGCCGACGTTGCTGACAATAATGGGGATAGCGATACCGGAAGGGATGACTGGGAAGGTGTTGGTGTGACCCCCCAACCCCCCTGGAAGGGGCGCCCCCCCATCCCCCCTAAAGGGGGGTTGAGGACCCCCCAAACCCCCTTTAGGGGGGATGGGGGGCGCTGATTTAACCCCCTTCAGGGGGTGCCGCGAAGCGGCGGGGGTGGAAATGAAAATTTTTATGGATGCTCAGAATTAAAGATATAATATTCAGCCTCGATATACTTGAAAAAAAATTCAAATGCGACCTGGTCCGGTGCCTCGGCAGTTGTTGCAGGTATGGTGATGCAGGGGCACCCCTGGACGATAATGAAGTAAGGATCCTTGAAGAAAACTGGTCAATCATAAAACCTTATCTTCGTCCGGAAGGAATCAGGGTCATCAACGAGAAGGGAACAAGCACCACCGATTTCGAAAATGAACGGGTGACCCCGCTGATAGGTAATAACGAGGAGTGTGCCTACACAATGATTGAAGGTAATGTATATATGTGCGGGATTGAAAAAGCCTGGACTGACGGCATGATATCTTTCAGGAAGCCACTCTCATGTCACCTTTTTCCGCTGAGGATAAAAAAGTACAGGGATTTCACGGCTGTAAACTACCAGCAGCTGTCAATCTGTTATCCGGGTCGTGAATGCGGAGACAGGGAGGGGATAACGCTGTATGAGTATTTAAAGGAGCCCCTTATAAGAGCCCTGGGAGAGGAAATGTACAAAGATTTATGTATAGCAGCAATTGAATTAGCACCCCCCAACCCCCCTGGAAGGGGGGCTAAAATGGAGTCCTAATATACCCCCTTTAGGGGGTGCTCCGCTTTAACACAACGAAGCCTTGGCGTAGTTGTGAAGCGGAGCGGGGGTTAATAATTAATTGAGATTAACTAAAAACCTTAAATAAATGACAACTATTTCAAATTACATCGCAGAGAACAGGGAAAGATTCCTTGAGGAGTTATTTGAGCTGATAAGGATTCCGTCAGTCAGCTCGAAGGAGGAACACAAATCCGATATGCATCGTGCCGCGGCATTTATTAAGGATTCGCTCCTGAAAGCCGGAGCCGAAAGGGCTGAGGTATTTCCAACCGACGGGCATCCTGTTGTTTATGGCGAAAAGATTATTTCAAACAGTATTCCGACCATAATGGTTTACGGACATTATGATGTACAGCCGGCCGAACCTCTTGAGCAATGGAAAAGCGAGCCTTTTGAACCTGTTATAAGAGATGAAAAGATATGGGGACGGGGAGCAGATGATGATAAGGGACAACTCTTCATGCATTTCAAAGCCTTTGAGTATATGGTCAATACAAACAGCCTGGCCTGCAATGTAAAATTCATGATAGAGGGTGAGGAGGAGATTGGCTCAGCAAATCTTGAGAAGTTCTGCCACGACAACAAAGATCAGCTCTCCGCAGATGTGATACTTATCTCTGATACTACCATGATATCAAAAGATAATCCTTCAATAACCTCGGGGCTCAGGGGACTATCGTATTTGCAGGTTGAAGTATCGGGTCCTGACCGGGATCTCCATTCAGGTCTCTATGGAGGTGCAGTCGTGAATCCGTGCAACGTTTTGTGCGATATGATAGCCTCGCTGAAAGACGGAGATGGAAAGATAACAATCCCCGGATTCTATGATGACGTAATTGAAGTAAGTATGGAAGAGAGGAAGGATATGGCCAGAAGGCCGTTTGACAGGGATTCTTTCATGAGTTCGGTAGGTGTGAATGAAATGACAGGAGAGAAAGGATACACCGATCTTGAAAGGATAGGCATCAGGCCAACCCTTGATATAAATGGTATCTGGGGAGGTTTTACCGGCGAAGGAACCAAAACCATTCTCCCGTCAAAAGGGTATGCAAAGATATCGATGAGACTGGTCCCTGATCAGGATGCTGGAAATATTGCGGAACTTTTTATTAAGCATTTTCAGGCAATAGCCCCTGCCGGTGTTAAAGTAAAAGCAGAATATCTTCATGGAGGACAGGCTTATGTGAGCCCTGCAGATACTCCGGAATACCAGGCTGCAGCCCTGGCAATAACGGAAACATTCGGAAAAAGCCCGATACCGGTAAGAAGCGGCGGAAGTATACCGATCGTTTCAACCTTCGAAAGAGTACTCGGTATAAAATCAATACTTATGGGTTTTGGTCTTGATACCGATGCCATTCACTCACCAAATGAGAACTTTCCGCTATTCAACTTCTATAAGGGAATAGAAACCATACCTCTTTATTTTAAGTATTACAGGGAATTGAAGAGCGGCAGCCGTTAACTGCCAACTGCTTTGTCAGTCGTCTTCATCCCGATTTATCGGGACTTCGACGACCGAAGGCCGCAGCTTTCTTTGACCTCCGTATCCGCCAACCGACGGAGAAGGAGGTAGCGAAGGCTGGCCAACTACTTGCTTTGGTCCTGGGTCTTTTTTTAAAAAATGGCCATTTACTTGGTCATATTTAAAAATCAACTAACTTTGCTTTGTTGAATTAAAACCTAAATCTAAATCGTATGAAGAAATTATTTCTGATTATTGTTTTGTTTGTGTTTGCGGGTGCTTTAACCCTGATGGCGCAAACAAGAGTTATCACCGGTACGGTAACTTCCTCAGTTGAGGGTGAAGGGCCGATACCGGGAGTAACCGTCCAGGTCAGAGGCACCACGATAGGTACCTCAACCGATCTGAATGGAAGGTATTCTATTACTGTACCTCAGAATGCAACTACCCTGGTATTCTCCTATATCGGGATGAAAAGGCAGGAAGTTGAGATTGCAGGACGTTCAGTGATAGATGGTATTATGGAATCAGACATTCTTGGTCTGGATGAAGTTGTTGTAACTGCCCTCGGTATTTCAAGAGAGAAGAAAGCTCTTGGTTATACTGTACAGGATATCTCAGGTGACGCGCTTCAAACGACAAGGGAGTCAAACATCATCAATGCTTTTCAGGGAAGACTCTCAGGCGTTCAGATCACCAATGCTGATGGTGGTGTCTCGGCAGGATCAAGAATCATAATAAGAGGTGTAAACTCTCTTGCTGCCGGAGCTAACAACCAGCCTCTTTTTATTGTTGACGGTGTTCCCATAAGCAATACCTATTCCGATCCTGGTGCCTACGGAGGTATGGATTATGGAAATGCTGCAATGGACATTAATCCATCAGATATTGAGAACGTTAGTGTACTTAAAGGAGCGGCAGCGACGGCCCTTTATGGTTCAAGAGCAGTAAATGGTGTGATTCTCATAACCACTAAAACCGGCCGGTCAGCAGGCAGACAGGGCCTTGGTATTACCTTTGAAGAAAGTGTTATGTTTGATAATCCGCTTGTGATTCCCAGGTATCAGAATCTTTATGGTCAGGGAGCCGAAGGAGAATTTTCATATGTTGATGGTGCCTACGGAGGGGTGAATGATGGTGTCGATGAAAGCTGGGGGCCGCCCCTCGACGGCAGGTTGATCCCACAGTTCGACAGTCCTTATGATCCTGAAACAGGAGTACGCACTCCGACTCCGTGGATTGCGCGCCCTGATAATGTCAAGAGTTTCTTTGAGACCGGACTAAAAATTACCTCAAACCTGGCTATATCAGGAGCCAAAGCCGGATCAGACTTCCGCTTATCACTTTCCAATCAGAAGGTAAAAGGAATATTGCCGAATACTGACCTGACAAAGAACAGCATCTCCCTGAACGGATCAATGGATGTAACAAGCAGGATCAGAGTCGGTGGATCTGCTAATTATATTAAAAATAATAGTGATAACATCTCTGAAACGGGTTATAATCAGGGAAATCCATTACAGAGTATAGGCCAGTGGTTTGGAAGGCAGGTTGATATGAAATATCTTAAAGACAACAAGGATAAAATTGATCCGGTAACCGGCTACCCTGTCAACTGGAACCATAGCTATCATGATAATCCATACTGGCTGCTTTACAATAATACAAACTCAAGAGACAGGGACAGAATGATCGGGAATTTTAATCTCGATGTTAAGCTAACCAACTGGTTAAGTTTCAGTGGTATAGCTGGCACAGACTGGTCAATTGAAGATATAGATCAGAGAACGGCTCATGGCACCAACGGTGACGTATTTGGAGGCTATTACACATATTCAACTCGCAGGCAGGAAGTAAATGCCAACGGTAAGTTTACACTGACACATAATTTTGGAGGACTTAGTGTCAATGCATCATTGGGAGGGGAATATAATAAGTACGATTACCAGTTCCGTTCAACATCGATTGCTGATCTTATCATACCTGATCTGTATGCGGTAAGTAATGCCAAAGTTGCTGCTACCACAGGCTTAAATGAATACCACACTGTTCTCCAGAGTGTATACGGAACAGCAAACCTGGGATACCGGAACTTCCTGTTCCTGGATCTGACGGGGAGAAATGACTGGTCGTCCACCTTGCCGCTTGATAATAATTCATATTTCTATCCTTCTGCAGCACTTTCATTTATCCTGTCTGATGCATTTAGGATCAAATCAAACGTGTTCTCATTTATAAAACTTCGTGCAAGTTATGCAGAAGTAGGGGGAACGGCAAGTGCATACTCCCTTATGGGAACCTTTGGTGCAGCAAATCCCTATAATGGACAGGCATCGCTCGGCTACACCTCCACAATACCTCCGCTGGGACTTAAGCCACAGAGAAAGAAATCTGTAGAGGGAGGTGTTGAAATGAGATTCCTGAATAACAGGCTTGGCTTTGACGTCGGTTTTTATAAGGAAAACACAATTAACCAGATTATGGATATTGCTATTTCCAGGACAACCGGCTTCAGCAGCAAAACTATCAACGCCGGGAACCTTCAGAACATGGGTGTTGAGCTAACTCTCCAGGCAACACCGGTTCAGACAAATGATTTCTCCTGGAATGTACTGGTCAACTGGTCAACAAATCAGAACAAAGTGATTGAACTTTACGGGGATATGAAGTATCTCTACCTTTATAATGCTTCATGGAATGCCCAGGTTCATGCCCGTCCCGGAGAAGAATATGGTATCTTCTGGGGATATGGTATCGTGAGGGAAAACGCCAAGAAAGTCTATTATGATGAAGCTGAAACACAACTTTCACACATAGAGTATTCAGGAAGACCTATTGTTGATGAGGATGGCTTTTATATCCGTACAAACGCAAGAACGAATCTTGGAAATGTGTATCCCGACTGGTTTGGTGGTATTACCAACGCCCTCAGCTATAAAAACATTGACCTGAGTTTTCTTGTTGATTTCAAAAAAGGCGGTGTTCTTTATTCTGTTACCGACTGGTTCGGAACTTATGCAGGTGTACTTGAGAAAACTGCAGCCATCAACGACAATGGTAAAAATGTAAGAGATCCGATTGAAGAAGGAGGCGGGGTAAAAGTTGACGGTGTTTATGGTAAGCTTAATGCTGATGGTACAGTGTCATTTACTGATGCTGACGGTAACGTTGTTACAACTCCCGTTCAAAACCAGAGTTATGCACCTGCCCAGGATTTTTACAAGGATTACTGGGGAAAAAATGAGGTTTCATTATTTGATGCAAGCTTTGTAAAGCTACGTGAAGTATCGTTAGGATATTCTGTCAGAAATGTTGATTTCCTTGGTAAACTCGGAATCAGAAACATGAACATTTCTCTTCTGGGCCGCAACCTGCTGATAATTCATAAAAACACCCCGGATATCGATCCGGAATCAGGTATGGGAGCCGGAAATACCGTAGGTGTGGAATCGAATGCCATACCTTCAACCAGATCTTACGGGTTCAACCTAAGGCTGACCTTTTAACGGTGATCAAAATTTAAAACCAATAAATGCATTTAAATATGAAATACTTAGTTAAAATAAAATATCAGATTCTTGTCATGCTCCTTGTTATAGGGCTTGGATCATGTACAAAGAATTTTGAGGAAATCAACACGGATCCCAATAACCCTGTTGATGTTCCTGCAATAAATGTCTTTACCAATGCTGTTCAGGTTTCAATCGGTCGCCAGCTCGGAGGATGGATCCAGCATACATACCTGGGGCCTTGGTCTCAGCAGTGGTGCAAAGTACAGTACATCGATGAAGATAAGTATATGCCACGCGACATGTCCGGAGACTTCGACGGACCATTTTCTTCAGAGCTTAAGAATCTGCAGATTGTAATTGAGAAAACCACTGAAAGCGGAGACAACAGGCTTCTGGCCGCAGCAAAAATCATGAGAGTATGGGTATTTTTGCACCTCACGGATATGTTTGGTGATATTCCATATTCAGAAGCACTTCAGGGATTTGAAGTGGACGGAACACTTAATCCTGTTTATGATACGCAGGAAAGTATTTATCTGGCCTGCCTGGCTGAACTCGAGGAAGCCAATGTTCTTCTAACCGGTACAACTGTTAATTTTGGATTAGGTGATATATTGTACGATGGAGATCCGGTTAAATGGAGAAAATTTGCCAACTCTCTTAAACTGAGGATACTGAACCGTTGTGCCGGAACTCCCTGGTCATTTACCTACAATATGGCTGCTCCACAGGCCCCCGTCACAACAAATCCGGGCTCAGCAGCACTGGCAGATGCTGATACAAGAATAGCAGCAATTATTAATAATCCTGCCCAATATCCTGTCTTCACATCGAATGATGACAATGCAAGGCTGGTTTATCCGGGGCAACCTTACAGGAACCCAATTTACAATACCCTGTATGCCCGTACCGACCAGGGTATATCTGAAACTATGGTCAATTGGTTGAAAGACAGAAATGACCCCAGAGTGCATATTTATGCGCAACCCACTCCATTGTCACAGGCAACTCCTCCTGCTGATTATAATGGATTCCAGAACGGACGGGCAATAACATCAGCTCCTTTCCCCGAAGTATCTCTTCTTGGCACACAAATAGCGTATACTGAAACCGCTCCGGTTTATGTTCTGACATTTGATGAAGTTGAATTTATCCGGGCTGAATACTACATGAGAGCCGGGCAGGATGGTCAGGCTCAAGATGCTTATGAAAGCGGTATTGCTGCGTCAATGGAGAGGTGGGGCCTGCAGGATGGAAGTACAGTTTCTCCAACCTATGGAAAGCTTACCATTGCAACTATGCCTGAATCATACCCGGTAGATTATGCTGATTATCTTGCCGGGCCTCTCGTGGCGTGGGGTGGGACCGATGCCGAGAAATTTCAGAAGATATGTGAGCAAAGATGGGCCGGCATATTCGGACAGGGTGTTCAGGCATGGCATGAGGTCAGAAGAACAGGTTTCCCTGCCAGAGCATTTGAATTTGAACTTGAAGGAGCATACTATCCGAACCTTGGAATGCCGGTAAGAGTTCAGTATTCCTCAAGCGAAGAAACGTATAATACAAATAACCTGTCTGCAGCAAAAACACGTCAGAATGTTGAACTATCCAATGAGGGGATGTTTAACAGCCAGATGTGGTGGCATACAAGGAAAAATCCGATTCCGACAGAAACGGATGTTTTGTAAATAATTACATAATAATAATAAACCGTCAGAGAGCCTGGTCTAAATCAGGCTCTCTTTTTTTTGTTGATAAATATATCGTACCTTTATTGCAGTAAATAACAGTGTAAATAAAAAATCATGAAAAGGGGCAACCTGGTATTGGTAATGTTTCTTACACTTTCCGGTATCTTCTCTGTTCTTGATGCACAAACTGCCTGTAAAGTCCTGAAAACCGAAATATCATGGTCCTATACAGGAGAATGCAGGAAAGGATTGGCTGAAGGAAGTGGTGAGGCATCCGGAGTTGATTTCTACAAAGGTGATTTTGTTAAGGGATTACCTGAAGGAAAAGGTATCTATATATGGGAAAATGGGGACATTTATGAAGGAGATTGGAAAAAAGGGATGAAGCATGGGTACGGGATATATACTTTTACAAACAACAACAGGGATTCAGTTCTGGCAGGTGAGTGGAAGAGAGATGTATATATGGGTAATCCGGTCATGCAGCATTACGTTATTGAATACCGGAACAGTATCGGAAGAGTTTCTTTCGTAAAAGTAGGTGACAGGCCATACGTCAGATACAAATTTTCAAGAAACGGTATTGAGTCGTTGAATATCAATAACCTTTTTATGCAGGGAACCTCAGGTGCAGAAAGTACCACAGCTTCATTTACCGGTTTTGAGGAAGTGAAATTCCCATTTAAGGGGAAAGTGATGTTTAATGCACCAAATTCATTTCAGTCTGCAACCCTGACCTGTGAGCTGCGATTCATTATAAATGAACCAGGTTCATGGATAGTCACAATGTTCTATTAAGTCAGCGTCTTTAAATAAATACCCCTTCAGCAAAATAGAATAGAAGAGATACCGGAATGTGAGTCACTTCTCTTATT
>Ga0334888_1002803_pt1 | contig 18362 bp, 20 predicted proteins | sample GraSluR1_MG_FD_207227 | JGI IMG/M metagenome (GOLD analysis project Ga0334888, IMG submission 207227) | Sludge microbial communities from methane-producing bioreactor in Wageningen University, Netherlands - Granular Sludge_3_08-R1 | ecosystem: Engineered > Bioreactor > Anaerobic > Unclassified ...
AATGAGGACAGAATACTCCTTCAATAAAACCATATCCTTCAATTATTTTTAGATTTCCTTGTTTTTCAGAGATTCCTTTTTCAAATAACATTATTCCTCCTGCACTAAAACCTACTATGTTTATCCCGTTATCTATCGTTTCTTCAAGTAATTGCTTAAGTTTATACCTATTTAATACATCCATCAATAATTCAGAATCTCCTCCACTAAAATAAATAATATCTGATTGAAAAAACAGTTTTCTAATAAAGTCTATTTTGGGATTCTCTTTTATTAAAAGTAAACAATCCACTTTACAATTATGTTTATTCTCAAAATAATTTTTGAATACTTCACAGTAAGAATCTGAATCATTACTCGCCGCAGGAATAAATAAAATACGAGGATATTCAATATTTGTTAATTTCAATATTTGTTTATAAAGATTATACGTTTCAATTTTTTTCCCAGGTCTTCCAATTTCTCCTCCTCCTATAGCACAAAAAAATGAACTCATAGTAATCCACCTCTTTTAAATAATAGTAAATTGGTTTTATATTGATTACATAAAATTTTCAGTTCTTCTTTATCAGAGACCCTAACTCTTTTATCATCTAATAGTTCATTAGTTACAGCCCAATCGAATAATACTTCAAATGGTGCCAAGTCTATAGCTGATAAATCATCTAATGATAATTTCCTATGAATTTCTTGTCTATATGTTTTAAGTTCATCCGAGCTCAGTTTTTTACTTCTATTTCTAAAAAATTTATCTCCCTTGAATGGATGAGAAAATTGCAGGGTCTCTTGAATTTCAGTCATTTTTGTATCTATTGATTCCAATCTCATATTTGAATTGAATAATTTTACTTCTTCTTGAATAATTCGTGCATGTTGTGGATATAATTCAGTAACAGATTCTAAATCAAATCCGTTAATATACATAAATGCAAATTGTTTTTTGAGAAAGTTTCTTAAATGCATACCTTTTCTATCTTTTTTTCCAGTCGGATTAACACCTGATTCTAGTAAAGTTCTTGTTGTGCGATACAAATCTGCAATTAAATTTAATTCTTTGTTGGATGAATCGATGGGATTTGTATTTACTTCTCTAGAGTATAAAAAATAATTTTTATTTATTCTTGGTAATCCTGTTATTAAGTTTTTAATCTTTACAAAATCTTCAATTTCATAAACATTTGATAATCCATTCTGAGCCATGTTAAGTCTTTCAGCACAAATTCCTGAATCTATTGCAATTAGATTTCCTTTATTTTCGATGTATCCAATATTCCATAGCTCGACAAGAGAATTTTCATCTTTATAGTTTATTTCAATTCTTAATCCATTATAAGGGGAGTTCAAAGAGGTAGTCCACAAAAGATTATCATCTAAATAAACTTCATAACCTAAACCTTTTTGGTTTATAATATCTCTAAAATTTTTATCAGATTCTATTTTCTGAGGCACATTTAAACTGATTTTTGATGCATCTATCGAATTAGTAAGAAATTCAAGTATATTTTCTAAATTACTATATCTATTTGGCTGATTAAACTCAAACAGACCCAACATATTAAAAAAAAGTAAATGTTTTGGAGAATCTCCTATTTTATAAAAACTATCAGTTCTGATAGCGTATTGATGAATTATCTCCTTATCAGGCATTGCTCTTTGTGAGCCTTCATAAAAATCTTCATAAAACATGCCACTACAAAAAGTAAATGTGGCATTCGAACTTTTGGGAGTTTGAAAATTATTTCTTTCTACTAAAGGATAATCTCTTTCTTGAAAGAAATCCCTATATTCTCTGATTGTTTCGGTTAGTCCTTTCATTTTTAATTGTAACTATTAAGTGGTATAACTCACAAAACATTTATAAATATTGCTATTTTCTCCATTTTTATGGCAATACCCTCACTTAAATATAGAAATAAAGACTGGAATATAAATCTTCCCTCAATTAGAGCATATAATTTTGATAAGAAATATATTGACTCATTTATTGAAGACGGTTCAGTCCCATTAGATTTTGATACTAATTTGATTGATGGATGTAATGCTAATTGTAAATATTGTGCTACACAAGGCGGAAAATCTGATGTAAGATTTCATTATGATAATAGCTTATCTAGGTTAACAAACAAAAATATTTCAGAAATGATTCAACAATTAAATCTTCTAGGGACAAAAACTTTCTTTTTATGTAGCAATGGAGAGCCTTTACTAAATCCCAAAAGGTTTCTAAATATTTTAGACGAAGCAGGAGATAAAGAGATAAATATTGTTACGTATACAAATGGAACAACCTTAAACAGAAATATTTTAAGAGAATTAAATAAAAGAAAAGTAAATTTAGTGATGAAACTGGAGTCTTTAAATCCAAGAAAAAATGATGAGATTATTTTCGGCAAAAATAACCCCAAAAACAAGTCCTACGATTATTCCAATTTCAATAATCAAAAAATACCTCGAGGAATCATTGAGGCATTTGAAATTTATGGAAGTGACTCTGATTGTTTAGGCATTGAAACAATGATATTAAAAGATAATATAGATGAAGTGATAGATATAAGAAATTGGATTTATGAATTGGGAAGCAGTCAATTTTTGAAGCATTTGTATCCATTGGGCTATACAAAACTCAGAGGGGAAGAAGTTATGCCTGATAATAAAAAAGAAAAAGATTTAGTACAAAAAATAATAGATTTTGATTCTAATCATGGTTTTATTTATCCTTCATTTCAAACACCTGATCATTTTTCCTATGATGCAAGAAGATTTATGAATAATTGTGTGAATATTCAGGGTTTTCCTTTTAGAATGTTCGCTCATGAAATAGGGGGAGTTTACCACTCTTCTCAAATAGTTTCAACAAGATTCGGATTTGAAACAGATAAAGTTATTTCTGTTTTTGATTCTGAAGGGAAGGTAAATATGAAAGAATATTTTGATAAAATTGGAGAACAGATTAAAAATGGATAATCTTTCAAGAATTACTTTCGGAACGTGGGGTTTGTCAGAATGGGAAAATCATCCACAAGATTATTGCAAAGAACTATGTGATTTGGGTTATAGAAAAGGAATAACAAGTTTCGACACCGCACTAGTTTATGGTGGTGGAAAAGCCGAACATTTTTTGTCTTTACTTCCAAAAGATTGTTTTATTGCAACTAAAATTCCTGCAAAAGATAAATCAAAAAAATTAAATGAAGCCTACGATTCTTCATGGATTAAAGGTTGTATAAATCAATCAAGAAAAAGACTAGAAAGAGACTCTCTGGATTTAGTTCAACTTCATAATTGGGATTACAGCTGGAATGATTATCAGCAATTAATTGATTTAATGATGGATCTAAAAGATGATGGATTAGTAAAAAATTGGGGTATTTCTTTACCGTTTGAATCTCCAAATTCTTATGATGAAATATTCGATGAACCCATAGATTTTTTTCAGGTACATTATAATATCTTACAGCAACAGAATAAAGAAATTATCACTTATTTGAAACAAAAAAACAAGAGGGTTCTTTTAAGATCTGTTTTATTGCATGGTTTTTTAATGGATTCAATTAATACTCCTTTTACTAAAAAGTATTCTTTAGAAAAACGAAACTTAGAAAAAGAGAGAGAAGAATCGCTTTTAGGTTTAAACAAAAAAGAAAGATTGGAATATTGTTTAAATGATGCTTATATGACTGGAGCAGATTCTATCATTTTAGGAATAACTAAAAAAGAACATTTAAGTGGAATAGAAAAATATCTATAATGTTCTTTTGTAAAAGAACCAAAATAAAAGCCCCCTCTATTTTCTTTTTTTAGAAAAAAGAAACAAAAAATCTGGACTCCCCCTCGTCCTTCGGACATATAGACTCCCTATGGTCGAAATTAATTAACGTGAAAATTTAACTGAGCCTACGAACAAGTTCTCCTGCTTTTTTTCTTGCAGAAAAAACGTATAACAAGGATTTAGAGATTTCGCCTTGCAGGCTCCATCCAAATTTTGCCTACGGCAAAACTTCTCTAAATCCCGATGTTAGTTTCAATTGTGTTTAAGTTCTAAAAAATAATGGGGGAGTTCTAGTCCTTCGGACATTTAGACTTTACTTCGTAAAGAAATTTAATCTTTATAGGGGGAGTTCTAAAAAAACTGACAGGGGAGTTCCTAATCAATAAACAAACTTATTAACAACAGGAATACTCAACATACCTTTTTCATTTTCTATTAAAGTAATGCTACAATTATCTAAATTTACAACATCAGGAATATCTTCCCATGGAGTTTCATAAACATAACCAACCATTGCTTTTAATGGACCACCATGACATGAAATCAAAATATTTTCTCCATAAATATGTGAATCAATTATTTGAACAAATCTTCTTTGTGATCGTGAAATTAAGCTTTCTAAAGACTCTCCATTCTCAGGAGTAAATTTAATTCCCTCTCTTTTCCATCTTTCTCGCAAATCTGGAATCTCTATATAAATCTCATCCCACAATCTTGTCTGCCAATTTCCAAAATCTCTTTCATTAAGATCTGAAAACTTCTTAATTGGATATTTCATTCCAGTTACAATTTCTGCTGTTTGAATGGCTCTTTGTAATGTTGAGGTGTAAACAGCATCTAATTTAATGTCATCAAAATATTTTTTTGTAGCTTGTGCTTGAAAAAACCCAGTATCATTTAAAGAAACATCTGTCTGTCCCTGTATCCTTCGTTCTTCATTCCATGCTGTCTCTCCATGTCTTAATAAGTAAATTTTCATTTTTATTTTCCTGTTAAAGTTCGCTGATATATTTCTTCAATTTTATTATAAGATTCAATTAAAACATTAGAATCATACTGTTTGTCTGATTTTAATTTGAACAATCTATGAAATATCCCTAATTTGCCATATCTTTTTTCACTTTGTTCCAAAACTTTATTAACACCATCTAAAAATATACCTTCTGAAGCCAGACAAAAAGTAAGAATATTTTTAATCGCAGATCCTGTTAGTTTTAATCTATCCATCTGATCTGATTCTTTTACTTCTCCTCTTAAAATCACTGGCTCATTTGAAGAATAGAGTTTTCTTAGTTTTGTGATATAATAATGGGCTCTTTCAAATGCATCAGCTTTAATTCTTTTTTCATCTACGACATAATCAAGAGGAACATCTCCAGAATTGTATAAACACCTTTGTTTTCCTTGTCTAATCATCTCCAAACCCCAACCAGTAAAAAATTCAAACGTACCTTTTCCCTCAATCCCTGCGTTAAATTCAGCCAATGAAAATGGTTTTATGTCTACCTTTCTTCCTGTTTCATTATGAGCCCAATTTCTTATATCCTTTATTTTTCCAAGTTCTAAATAATTTAGATTACCCATAATGTACATAAAGTCAAGATCAGATAATCCTTCAATGAAATCTGTATTATTTCCACTTCCAAATAAAATAATTGCTTTTAGGTTATCATCTAGAGTTTCAACTGATCCATTTACAATAAGTTCTAGTTCGTCTTCCAATAATTCATTTACCATTTTGTTTCTCTTCTTTATCTGTAAAAACCCATTTTTTTAATATCCTTGAATCATTTGAACAATCAGTACAGATATTTGGAAATTTACCTTCTCTAATTCTATCTCTAAACTTTTTGCTTTCTAAGGAGTTCCAAATTTCTGAAATCTCTTGTTTTTTTAAATTTCCTAAAATGATCCTTCCATTATAATCATAACAACAGGGAAACACGTCACCATTGAATCCCAATGCAATTCCAGAAAGACAAGAATAATTACTTCCTATAGGGGAAGAAACTTTCTGACCTCTTTGATATCGGGAATATTGTGTTCCTTCTGGTACAAATCTTTCAAATGTTTCTTCTGATCCATCCATTACATTAAATGATTTTAGTACAAATTCATCAAATCCATTTTCTTCCGCAAAATCTTTTATTCTTTCAATATCTTCAATATTCCCTTTATGTGCAACTGTTTGCATAGCTAAAACAGTTGAAGAATCTTTTAATTCACTTCCAACTCTCTTTGCTCCAGCCAATACTTTGTATAAATCTCCACCTTTTTGATGAATCGCATAAGATTCCGGAGTTATTCCATTAACAGATATTACTAAAACATCTAAAGAACCAAGAAAACTAATATCAGCAAAATCAGGTATTCTCCAACCATTTGTACTTAAGATTTTTTTTGATGAATATTCTCTTATTCCAGCTAACATTTCTTCAATATTGGGATTTAATAATGATTCTCCATAAAGCCACAAAAAAGCTTTTTCTAATTTATCTCCTACATCACTAAATGCTTTAAACAAAAGATCAGGATGCATATGACCTGAACCTCTATCTAAGTACAGATTGGGACAACCAGCACATTTGTAATTGCATGCACTACTCAGTTCAAACATCATTTTTTTTGGAGTTTCTAACATTATTTCTTACCTCTATTAGGAATAATAATTCCTGAAAAATATTTAGTTAAAAGTAATTCCTCTGGTGAATGAGTTATTTTCTTTTCCAAAAATTTCTTTAGTCTTCTTGCCCTATCAGTTATTTCTTGACCCTGTGTATTCTCCAAAAAAAGTGCTAATGTTAAACCACATATATGAAATCTAGCGTAATTAATATTCCTGCCAAATTCTTCATCACTTATTGAAGTATTTACCATATAGGTTCTTTGTAATGCTTTTGAAGCTTCTTCTGGCAACAGTGCGCAAATATAAGCAATATCTAAAAATGGATTGTTTCTTGAAGCCATCTCATAATCAATAAATGTAACTACATCATCATTAACAACAATATTAGTTGGGATTAAACTCCCATGAATATTTGTCTCAATAGAAGCTGTTTCATCAGAAAAAACTTTTTCTAAAGCCCTGGCTGTTGAATCATCCATTCCATACCCTAATCTTTCATATAATTGAACAATATCTGGCAAATCAACTTTAGGGTCTCTTCTGAAAGAAAAAGACTGCCCATCATTCCCACTATAATTATGTAGCTCTGCAAGTTTTTCAGCTATTCCCTTAGGATTTTGTAATTTATTTCTTAGCGTCCTACCTTCTACAAACTTATATAAAACAACATTATCATTATCGTCAAAATCAATAATTTCTGGAGCTAAGCCAGTACCTTTTAGTGCTAGTAGAGTGTCTCTTTCACACGAATAAAAGTCAAATCTTGAATTTCTGCGAATTGTTTTTTTAACAATTAGTTCAGAGCCACTTCTATATAATTCCACTTGATTTCTTTTTCCACCAGTTAGTTCAGTTAAGTATTGCATTTTTGTTTGATAATTTCTATAGATGCTTCAAGATTTTCATTATTAATTATAGGGATGTTATGGATTTTAGCACTTTCAATTATAATCTTACTAATTTTCAATATATTCTCAATATCAGATTCCAAAATAACTCTTTTTGAATGAGTTGGACCAACAATTCTTTTCTTGATTTTTACTATGTCGCAGTCTAAAATTACAAAAAGAGACACTTTGCTTAATTCAAGATATTCCGGTAACAGATGATTGCCTTCAATTACAATACTGGTTCCTTCCTCGTGTGCTCTTTTAATTGATGAATTTACTGCTTTACAAACCATTCTCGCTTGTTTCTTAAAATCACGTTTAAGATTTTCAGAATTTTCAGGTCTAAAAGTATATGAATATAATTCTGGAAATTGTTCTTTCGTTAAATAAGATTTTAAAATCTCACGTATAAATCCAGTTCCTAGTCTATGCGTTAGATTCATAGAATAAGAGATTTCTTTAGCAAGAGTTGTTTTCCCTGTTCCAGCTGTGCCACCAATTAATATTATTTTATTGTCCAATTTTTTCACCTAAATATTTATTTTCAAAAGTTCTGGAATTACAACTACTGCATGCTTGAGGATGTCTTTTGCTTGCAAACATTAATCTGATTTTATCCATTCTCTCAGAATTTACTATTTCTGATAAACTAGATTGATATATATTTCCTACAGTACTAAGTGGTTTCTTACAACATAGATATACATTTCCACTTGGAGAAATTGAAAGATGATGCCACGAGACAAAACAAGTATTGTTTTCATAAAAACCGAGAGCAACATCACCAAGTTCGGCTTTTTGTATCTCAGCATCACTAGAACCAAAAATATGTATGTTATAATCTGGATAGACTTTCATACCAGTTTCTTCTACAAATTGTTCAATTTGTGGAACAATAACGCTATTAAATTGCCTAATTTCTATTCCAGTCATCAATAATGAATCGCTTTCAGTACTAGAACTATTCAATGAGTTTTGTCGGAAATCGTAGGGAAAAAGACGGATGCTATCAACCCCCAAATCATATGCTAATTTCACTATATGGAACAAGTCTTGATAGTTCTGTCTAGAAACAACAGTTAAAACATTTACTTCTCTGACGTTTCCATCTTTCTGTTTTTCTGAGGTCATTGTAGATATTGATTCAATCAGTTTTTCAAATGCATTCACTTTACCAACTGCTTGGTCATGAACTTCTGCAACATGCCCATCTAAAGAAAAAGTCCATTTTCTAAGTCCTCGGCTAACTAATGATAATAATCCATCTGGACTAAGATAAGATCCATTAGAGATTATTCTGAAATCAATACCTCTTTCTACTCCATAAGAAACAATCTTCCCCAGATCCTGTCTTAATGTTGGTTCTCCACCAGATAAACCCACTTCCATTAAACCTAGTTCTGCTCCCTCTTCAATCACTTTTTTTATACCTTCAGTAGAGATTTCATCTCTTTCACTTTTCTTCCAATAATCACATTTAGGACAGCGTAAATTACAATAATCAGTCAATTTAAGTTTTATAGTTTTTAATCTATGAAAAGTTCCACGCCTAACTCTTTCTGATAATAATCCAATCTCCTTTTCATCCCATAGTGCCAGCATTTCACAAAACCCCTAAATACTACTTATGAATAGTAAATTATTTAAATACTTTGTGGTTATTTCCTAATAATGATAGAAATAAACACCAATAATTATAATGGTTTGGAAAATATCTTGAAAGATCTACAATTAGAAGAGAGATTTCAATCATTTCCAACAGTGCTGGTAAAACCAAACTTAGTTCATCTAAAATCTCCAGAAACAGGAACAATCACTCACCCAGATTCCTTAAGAGAAGTCCTAAGATATTTACACTCATTTTATAACGGAAAAATTATTGTTGGCGAATCACCTTCATATTTTGAACAAGATATTGAGGCAGTTTTCAAATTAGGAGGGTTAGATGAAATACGAGAAGAATTTCCTAAAATTGAAGTGGTCAATTTAAGAGAATATCCTCACGAACCAGTTGATTTCCATGGTCAGTATCTTCATGAGGTTTCTTTACCCTCAGGCATAAGTAATTGGGGAATATTAAATTCAGCGAAAATGAAAGAACATTGGATAACAGGAATGACTGCTGCTGTAAAAAATTTAGTTGGACTTCTACAAGACCCTAGAATTATTCATGACTATCCTGTTCACAGGGAAAATATAGAAATTCATGAAAGAATAGCTGATTTATATTTATCAATATGCGGAAATATTGTCCTAAATATTGTTGATGGTGTTGTTGGAATGAAAGACGGACAAGTTAATGGAACAACTATATATCCAAGAAAGATTATTATTGGAGAGGATGCTGTTTCTGTAGATAAAAGAGTTAGAGATTATTTTGGGTTATCAGACGGAAATCCTAAATATCTTACAATCATTGAAAAAATTCAAAATAAAGAGGTTCCATAGACCATGAATATAGTACGATTACTGAAAGTTAGAAATGAAATTGATATAATTGAAGAGAACCTTGAGTTTTATGCAAACCAAGGAATCCCTTCAATTGTACTTGATAATGATTCTGAGGATGGTACTTTTGAAGTTTGCAAAAGATTTGAGGATGCTGGTGGCATTGTTATGCTTGATAGGATATCAACTGAGGGATTTGAGCGGGAAAAAATTCTTAGAAGACTTGACCAGATGTGTGAAGAGTACTCACCAGATATTGTTGTCATGGCTGACGCAGATGAGTTTATGGAATCACCAATTTTGGGACAATCCCTTAAAGATGGAATAACTGAACAATTTCAGAGAGGATATAATTTAATTCAAATGGCCAGCATGGAATTCTGGATGACAGAAAAAGATGATCCTAATGTCCCAGAAGTGATGGACAGAATTAAGCATTATTCTTTTTTTCCAGCACAACATTTTAGGATATATGCTTTTGTTTCTGGAACTTCTCTTGCTACTTATAATAATCATGCTCCTGACTTTCCAGATGGGCATGAGGTTAAACTTGCTGAAGATGTGTTTATTACAAGACATTATAAATTTAGGTCGCTTGAACAAGCACTTGGGAAAGTTAGAAGAGTCATACCAACAGCAGGTAAAAAAGATGTTGGATTTCATTATCTTAATTTTGATGATAAAGAAGATAATTATGTTATTCCTGCCAATCAATTACATTTCTATACTGGAGATAAGAACTGGTCTTTTGAGATTGTCCATTTTGGCGGTCGAATGACTAGAGATGAACTAAAAGATTATCTGGGTATAAAAACTGATGATGAGATAAATCAGTGGTTTAGAAAGCGTAATCCATTTTATAGAGAACTACCAATTCGATAGATTTATATCTTGTAGATATTTAAAGAATTAAAATGAGCAAAACAAAATGTTTGTTATCAACTGGAACTTTTTTTAGAATAAGCAAAGATATGAATGAAGCCATAAATTATGCTAATCAATTTAATATAGATGGTGTTGAATTAGGGTTTCTATTTTTTGAAGAATTGGAAAATACTGTTTTGGATCAAGAAACAATTTCAATCCTTAAGAAATTTAATTATAATTCATTCCATGCACCAGGAGATAAAAAGATAAGATACAAAGATAATGAATTTTTCAATAAAATTGTAAAAAAGATTAAAAAATTAGCATCATTAACAAATTGTAGAAATATAACTATTCATGCTGAACAAATAGAAGATTTTAATTTTGTGATTTCTACATTTAGCGGCGATTTTAATTTATGTATTGAAAATGTTCGCCCTAAAGACGGTTTTGATAATGATAAGCTAATTGAATTACTTATTAATAATCCTAAATTATATTTCACTTTCGATACTGCACATGCTATGGAATTCTCAATAGATGAATTTAAAAATTTATACAAAAAGATGAAGCATAAAGTAAAACAAATACATCTGAGTTTAACTCACAATAACAGGTTTCATAATTTTGTCAATAATTGTCCAAATAACACATTTATTGAAGCACTTGAAATTATAAAAGATTCCAAATGTCCAATAGTAATTGAAGCAGGACTAAGAGATGGTTTTGATAAAGAGTTAATTGAAAAAGAGATTAAGTTTGTAAAGACTTTTTTTAACTGATGGAACTCCCCTTAACTACATTAACTGAAAGAGCCTTCGGCTTGGAAACGAACTCCCCCTTGATAATATGTTCTTGATGTAGCGCTTCGCTTTTTCTATGGAACAGAACTCCCCCAGTCCTTCGGACAGTATGTCTCCCTTCGGTCGGATTGATTGGAACTTAAACACAACTCTGCGGACGCAGGTTTTCCGGACTTCGTAGCGGAAAACGAAACTAACAGGAATTATCAGGAAAATTCGGTCGGCTTCGCCTAAATCGCCAAGCGATTTCCCGAATGTTTCCCAAATTTTTTGGTGTGGGTTGCCTCACCAAAAAACTTCTGATAATTCCGATGTTAGTTTCAATTGCAAATTCTCTTAATGTAGGATAAAAACCAAAAATAGGAGAGGGCACTTTTACGAATACGAAAACGAAATGAGGGTTGAGAGCAGACGAACGAAATGAAAAAAGAATATTTATAAAGTAGTTAGATTATACTCTATAAAATGAAGCAATACAACAATGAACGGCAAGAATTTTGTGCAAATGTATTTTTTTCTGGTCTGATTATGATTGTCGGTGCATTGTTGATAAGCTATATATTTTATCTCATACCTTTTGAACTAACCATAATTTTTTCTGCTATCAAGGTAGGAGTATTTTTCGGCTTATTTTGGTTGGTGACAAAAAAATTTCATCTTTATGATATTCGTTTTGCGATTATTATTGGAATAATCTCGGGATTATTTCTGTTTTTTCTTCCACACCTTCTAGATTATAATTATATACAATCCTATGCATATGCAGAAGGATATTCTTTTGGTTTATCTGATTATATAGACATCTTTCTTGGTCAAGAGGGTCAAATTATAGGTATAGGTGCACATGAAGCTACGAGTTTCGATAATGGATTTTTTGAATTAATAAAATTGCTAATAATAATCGGAGGGGCTATTGGTGTTTCTGTTGCTATTGGGACAAAGCCATATTCTACTTTAAAAAAATCTTATTTTGAAAAAACTTTTTCAGTTTCATATAATAAGTATAAAGATGATTTTTTGTCAAAAATTGATGAAAGCAATTTTAAGGAAATATTACTTGCTTTTTTCAATGATGAACAAAGATTTGCAAATTTAAATGCAGAAAAAGGCAATTTTGTTTTATTTGAATTGGAAGGAGACCCGAAAAAAATTATTGAGATAAATAATCAAGTTTATCTTCTTGATAAAGAAGAATATCACTTAATAAAAAAGTGCATAAATCATTTTTTTAAAAATGAGGTAGGTAAAGATGAGTAAAGAAACAAGAAAACTTACGGAGGATATCATAGATTTGGGTAAGCTAATAATTGTTGCAGTGATTATGATTGTTGTGGTATTTATGGTAATAAAATCTTTAATTGGAGAAGTCCCGGCATATGTTGCTTCTATAATCCTTGGACTTGGTGGAATTTTTCTATATGCAACAAATAAAAGCATAAGAGACCATATAAACAACTGGTTAAAAGGGAATAAATAAACTACTGCCCTCAACCCTACGACGACGAAACTAAAAAAGTGCCCTCTCTAGTTCTAAAAAATGATGGTTCCCACCATCCTGAAGTGCCCTCTCAGATTGATAAACGAGAATTTGCAACTTTGAGTTTTTGGGCTTCGCCCAACGTTGCACTAAAACTCAACCCTTCCAAGTATTCAGGGGAAACTAACAGCGATTTACCGACTACGAAACCTTGCAGGTTTCTCCGTCCAAATTGTCCGCCATCTCTGAAAAAATTCTCAGCTCTGTTTCGGTTTTGTGGGTTGCCTCAAAACCTCACGAGGAGAATTTTTTCGAGGGCGTCCAACTTCGGTAAATCGCGATGTTAGAAGAAATTTTTCCTCGTAACCTAAAATAACATTATAGAATCTGGCCGAAGTCCTAAAACAACAACTCAGAAAAACTCAAGCCACGTTGCACTCTCGCTACGCTCGGGTCTTCTAACACGCATTTAACGGCTCAGCTCCTTGCAGGAGCTTCACCCATATTTACAGCAAGAAAATTCCAGAATTAACAAATTCAGCAATCCGAAGCCATCTGAAGCAAGTTTTCGTAAACATCGTTAAATGCGTCAGTTATATTCAATTTTTGGATTACTTATTTTCTTTTAGAAAAAGAAACAAAAGAGAGGGATTTTCTCAATTATAATAACAGACTCAAATATTTTCACTTTATAACTATTGGATAATATTTATCTCGATTAGTGCCACCCATATAATCGTGATAAAAAATTTCTTTATCATTTAAAAAGATAATCTCTTTTCCTGTAAATCTAGTGAAATCGCCAGTCCATTCATTAATATATCTAAATTTTCCTTTTATAGTTAAATCTTGAACATTTTGTTCATCAAATAATAACTCTCTTGGACCTCTTGCAGGAAAATCTTGGGGTATTTTTCTAAGTGCAAACTTTAAAGCAGGACCTAGCTCTTCAGATATATCCCAAAATTCTTCTAAATAACCTCCGCGATATTGCATAGTCCATACAGACATTAAGTTATAAGTTACTTCCTCGGTTCCTCTTTCAACAGTATTTCCTCTATAGTGATCAGTATAACACCATGGTAGTTCCCTATTACTATAAATTGAACTCTGGTCATTTAAACTAGTTTTCTTATCTGTTTTTGCAAATCCTTTCAATTTTGAACGATAAACAAAATCCACAATATCTTCAATACTTATAATTTGGACATTTTGTTTCATTTTGAACCTCCATGACAAAAATAAGTTTTAAATTTAATTTCATTTTTCAAACAATAATTTGAGATTTCTTGTTCTAATTTATCCCAATAATTAGAATCATTTTGCAAATTTTGATATAATTGAATTAAATCAGGATTATAACTCTCAATAAAACCAATAATTTTACTTTTATTGTTTGCACGTATATTCAAATTTTCAAATAAAACTTCATCAACAAAATCTCTACTTTCCGAGATTATTTTTTTGTAATCAGTTATTTCAGGGAAGATTGGTGAAATAAACAAATAAGTTTTAATTCCATTTAAATGTAATCTTTTTAAAGTGTTTATTCTTCCTTTTGGGGTTGAAGCATATGGTTCTAATTTTTTTGAAACTTCTGGATTTAAAGTATTTAACGAAATACCTACTTTAAGATTTTCAAATTGTTCTAATAGTTCAACATCTCTATAGACTAATGCTGATTTTGTTAAAATTTCTAGATTTGGTTGGAAAGGTAATAATTTTTGAAGTATTTGTTGAGTGATTTTATATTTTGATTCTGCCGGTTGATATGGGTCTGTTACAGAACCTAGTAAAACCGTCTTTTCTTTAAAATTAGGTTTTTTAATTGTTTGAGCAGAATTTATCTTCACATCTATAAAATCACCCCAATCTTCACCACCATGTCCGGTAAATCTTTTCATAAAATCAGCATAGCAATAAATACAAGCATGTTGACATCCAACATATGGATTAATCACAAAATCTGCATCGGGTAAACTGCTTTTAGTAATTATCGATTTTGTTTCAATTAACTTTATTTTCATTTTTGATTCTAAACTCATTTTTTATCATATTGTTCAAATATTAACCTTTCCAATAAATTTGTATAACTATTTTCATCATATAACTCTGACAATTTTCTATTTTTCAAGTCTCCTGCTATAAATGGGGTTTTAGGATTCCCAAAACCGTCATAAGCCCAAGGACTTAATAAAAGCAAACCCAAATTAGTAATATTTAATGAATTTGAGATACAATATTTTTCTTTATGAGTAATACCAGAACTATTAGTTTCATTTAATATTGATTGGACAATGATTTTTGGACCACAATATTTTGATTCTAATTCTTTAAACTTTTCAACAGCTTTCAAATATTGTTCTCTTGTTGGTTGTTTTAAATCAATATTCGAACCTCTTCCTACAGAAAAAATTTTCATAAGATAAATCTCTTCAACATGCGCATCCTTTAAATCATAAAAAATATCTTCAATCATTGATGAGTCAATATTATCTAAAGATAATGGTGTTTGTGCTGTTGTACCCACACCTAATTTACTCAATTTTTTAATGACCCTTAAATTATTAGAATTATAACTATCTGGACGATAATTTGTTTTAGATCTTACTGAGTGATCATAGGTAAAATCAATATGTCCAAGTGTTTGAGCTAAAAAAGTTGAATCAACTAAAGAAAAACCAACCCCTGTTGCAGTTACGGAAATATTTTCTTTTCCAAATTTTTCTGAAGATTTAAATAAAACATGTAAGTTTTCACTTAATAATAAAGGATCACCACCTGAAAAATCAATTTTTACCGGTATGTCAATATTCTCTAGAATTCTTAATTTATCTTCTAAAATTAATTCTAACCCTTTGCATCATCAAATAAATTAATAGATTTATCTCTATCAAAGCTTAACATTTTCGTAAGTCCGTCAATCCTTACATTAATTTGATTATTTTTGCTAGAAATATGGTATGCATCAGTGCAACAAATCGCACAATCATAAATACATGACCTATTAATATTCCAAATAATGCTTTTTCTTTCCACCATGTAAGATGATAAGAATACAGAATTTATAAACTTATTGGAAATTACTACTTTAAAGTTAATCTCAGTCTGAATTTATGATTCCACCATGATACTTTAAAAAATAGACTATTTTATTCTTATAATAAATAATTTCTTTTCCTGAAAAATTTGATATATCCCCTTCAATTTTATTTTGATATAAAAAATCTCCTTTTTTAAGTTTTTTTGGTCCACGAAATGGTAAATCTTCAGTAACCATTTTTAACGCTTCTTTTAAAAAATTATACAGTTTTTCAGAAGATACTTCTTTTGAAACAATTTCCCCAAAATAATTCATACCCCATAATAATTTATTATTTCTCCAAACTATTTCTTCACCAATAAAGGAATTATGTCCAAAATATCTATCTCTATATTTAAAAGATTCTTCTTCAAAAATTAATTCTTTACTATTGTCATCTAGTTTTTTTTCTGCGAATTCTCCACCAGTTGCGTAAGTACCTATTTTAGCTTTAACTAAAAACTTCTTTAATTCATCCATAATAAATTATATCTATTAGTCTATTTATAATTATTTCGAATTTGAGTCTGCTATCAATATTATTTTAATAGAATGAACGAAAACCCCTCTCCGTCCTTCGGACATATAGCCTCACTTCGTTCGAAATTTATCAGTAATCCAAAAACTCTAAAATTTTCCTTCGGAACGTTGCACTAAATTTTAGGTCTTCCCATTGGTCAGACGAATATAACAGGAATTTAACGGTTCCGAAACCTTGCAGGTTTCTTCACCCAAATCGCCTTCGGCGACTTCGTTAAATTCCGATGTTAGTTTCAATTTTTGAGAATGCCTACAAGTTAGAGTTAAGACAAAGAAATAGGAAATAATATTTTTTCTCCCACCCAATAGGAGAGACGCGCTTAGTCCTTTCAGGACAGATAGCAAAAACTTCGTTTTTGGATTTATATGGGGATTTCCTTCGTCCTTCGGACAGATAGTCTCGGCTTCGCCGAAATTAGTTTTACTTCAATTCTCCTTGAAGCTTTCGATAACTATTTAAAGGTGTAAATTCTTTAGGATAATATAATGAAACAAAAAAATTTAACTTCATTCTTTTTCGTAGTTTTTTCTATTTTAATTCTTGTGGGATTAGTTTCTGCTTTTCAAATCACAGGCAATGTCGTCTCTGTTAGTTCCTCAGGAACAGCGACGATAAGTTCGACTTCTCAAGATTGTCCTCAATATACTCCTCCTGCTCCAGGATGGTGTGAAGGTGGAAAAATAACACCTGGAACCATAGATGAGAATGGGTGTCAAGGACATCCAAAATGCACAATGCCTACTTCTCAAGATTGTCCTCAATATACTCCTCCTGCTCCAGGATGGTGTGAAGGTGGAAAAATAACACCTGGAACCATAGATGAGAATGGGTGTCAAGGACATCCAAAATGCACAATGCCTACCTCTCAAGAAAAACCTATTGAAGTTGAAGTTTCAACATCCTCTGGAAGTAGCACGAAAGTTTCAATAGGAAAGATATCAGAAAATAGCATTTCTATAAAAGAAGGAAGTTCTTCAGTAGAAACTTCTGAAGGAGTTGTAATCAGGGACAAAAAGCTATTTATGGATTCTTCTCAAGGAGAAAAGGAAATAAAAGTTATGCCCTCAACAACTTCGGAAGTTGCAATAAATCAGTTAAAGCTTAAAGATTATTCTATTGAGTTAAAGGATGTAGGAAAACCAGTTTATGAAATAACTGGAAAGACTAATGTGAAAGTTCTTGGATTTATTCGGGCAGAAATGACAATAAAAAGTCAAGTGAGTGCAGAAACAGGTGAAGTTGAAAAAATTAATAAACCTTGGTGGAGCTTTCTAGCTAAAGAAGAGTAAAAAAGATGGAAATCCCCATTTTCTTTTTTTAGGAAAAAAAGAAACAAAAAAAGCACGCGTCTCTCTAATACATAGCCCACCCAAAAAAATATTATTTCTAAATCATATAAAACGGCATTCTCAAAAACTTTGATTTTTTGCCTTCGGCATCGTTGCACTAAAAATCAAGTCCTCCAAGTATTCGGACGAAACTAACAGGAATTTAACGATTCCAGAGCCTTGCAGGCTCTTCCATCCAAATTTGATTTTCCAGCTCTGTTCCGCTTCTCTTAACGAGGGAAAATCAAACTTCGTTAAATTCCGATGTTCAACGAAATTTTTTTGTCATCAAAGGATCAATTTAGGTAAAAAAGAACGGCCAATACCTCGCGAAATTGGAGAACAGGCATTTTGCATTCTAAAGCTCCACTCTCTGGAAAGACAAAAAAACTCTTCGCCTCTTTGAGGCTTCGGGGATTCGCCTTCGGCTCACCCTCGCTGAACACGAATTATGCGGTTCGGCTGTGGGTTGCCTCAGCCTCACCCAAACTCCTCAGCTTCGCTTCGGAGCATCGCATAATTCGTTTGTTA
>Ga0334888_1002805_pt1 | contig 18338 bp, 13 predicted proteins | sample GraSluR1_MG_FD_207227 | JGI IMG/M metagenome (GOLD analysis project Ga0334888, IMG submission 207227) | Sludge microbial communities from methane-producing bioreactor in Wageningen University, Netherlands - Granular Sludge_3_08-R1 | ecosystem: Engineered > Bioreactor > Anaerobic > Unclassified ...
CTACATTCTTCTGAACAGGCATGGCGGGGATCTTCTCTTTTTCGGGAACAACCTCCCAGCCGTTACGGTCGAGCACCAATGTTCCGTTCTCTCCTATATATGACATTCCGTGGGGCCTTCTCCAGTTGCCGAGACCGATACCTATTGTATGTTCCCAGACCATGGTGAAGTCATTGAAATCATAAACGGCAGTCATGGTGTCGGGGGTTACCATATCATCTTCGGGGAAAGCATATTTTCCTCCGATTGCCATTACTGATGAGGGGACTGATTTACCCATACCGTAAAGTATATAATCGATCAGGTGGACACCCCAGTCAGTCATAAGTCCGCCGGCATATTCCCAGTACCATCTCCATGTGAAGTGGAAACGGTTCTGATTGAACGGACGTCTCGGGGCAGGGCCTAGCCACATATTATAATCGACACCATCGGGAGCCGGTGTGTCAGGCACTTTCGGAACAGCTCCCTTCCAGTCAACATACGACCACGATTTACACGTGCGGATGCGTCCGAGCTTGCCCGATTTAAGATAGTTAATAGCATCGACGAAATGGGGCTGGCTTCTTTGCCACTGGCCTACCTGAACCATTTTTCCATGCTTTTTGGTGGCATTGAGCATTATATTGATCTCGGCAATCGAATTTCCGACGGGCTTTTCGACATAAACATGTTTGCCTGCTTCGAGGGAGTGAACAAACTGAAGGCAGTGCCAGTGGTCAGGTGTTCCGACAATTACTACATCAATGTCCTTGTTCTCGAGCATTTTGCGATAATCAGCATATAATGCCGGTTTTGGCAGATTGAGTTTTACCAGATCGCCGGTACGTCTCTCCAGCACATTTCTGTCAATATCGCACATTGCGACACACTCCACTTCGGGATTCTTGACGAATGATGCCAGATCGCTGTAGCCCATGCTGTTGCCTCCAATAAGGGCAACCTGGATCTTATCGTTGGGGGATACCCTGCTTCTGGTTGCTGACAATCTGTCAAATGGTATTACGGTTCCTGCAGCAAGGACCGATGCTGTTTTGATGAAATTTCTGCGATTCGGATTCATAATAGCTGAGTTTATTAGGAATTGCAAGGTAATGTTTTATTGGAAAAAGAGCAATGCGGGACTATTAAAAAATTCTAAAACCGGAGGAAATATGTAGAGACGCCCAACTTGGGCCTCTCTGCTATTCCGCGGGTTTAAATACTATATCAATGATGTCGGCCTTTTTGAACATCTTTTTTGAGATTTTTTTAATATCCTTCACCGTGAACGATTTAAGAATATTTTCATAATTGGCCGGATCGTCACTGTTAATCCCATAACTGTAATATCTGGTGAGAGTACTCATCCAATAAGCGTTGTGCTGTTTATTTTCTTCCCTTGTTTTCAGAAGGTTGGTAACAGCTTTTTCGAGGTTGATCTGATCGGGGCCTTTGCGGTTCATATTATCAATCTCATTGTAGATAATTGATTTAAGTTCTTCGGCTCTTGCAGGGTCACAATCGAAGCTGATTATACCCTGGCCGGTTTCGTTAGGGCGTTTCTGTGCTGACAGCGACAGACCCACACCATAAGTTCCGCCTTCATCTTCTCTTACCTTTTCTGTATAGACGATATCAAGAATTCCCTGAATGACCTCAAGCCCGAGATAATTCTTCGGCTCATATTTAAAATCATTTGAAAACGAAAGGAAAACAGTTGATTTGGGTATGGTGAGGGGAAAGCTGATCTCGCGTGCTATCCTTCCTTCCGGCTGAAGTATCTCCCTGTTGATCCAGGTCTCTGACCGTCCTCTTGAGGGAAGTGACCCGATGTATTTCTCAACCATCGGGATAACATCTTCCTTTTCGATATTACCAACGATAAAGAAAGTAAACTCATCGGCGCCGTCATATCTGTCGTTATAGATATTCCTGATATCTTCAAGGGAGATCGTTTCAACACTCTCTTTATTCAGAATTGCTGTTCTCGGATGGTATCCGGTAATAATCAGTGATATGCTGTCACTTTTCATCTTATTCGGATCTTTATCCATGTTTGCCAGCAGTGCTGCATATCTTCCTGTAATGGCATTGTGTGCCGTCTCATCAAATCTGGGACTGGCAAATCGCAGGTAAAGAAGCTGCATCATGGTTTCAAGATCCCTGGGTGTTGATGAGCCGCTTATAGTCTCCGCTGTTTCGCTGAGAGACAATCCGATTGTTGCCTTTTTGCCGGCAAGCATTTTCTGTAGAGTAATATTATCATATTCGCCGGCGCCATACATGGTTATCAGCTGAGGCATAAGGTTAGCCGCAAGAACCAGGTCATCATCAAGTCTTGATATACCTCCGAAGCTGAATGCGGTAAGCAGAACATTGTCTTTTTCGTAATCAGCCTTTCTGTAAACAACCCTTACATTATTTTCAAGGGTCCACTCAACGGCATCGAACTGAGGCAGATCCCTGGTGCTTATTATACGCGATCCGGCAAGTTCTTCGGCTATCAGCGAATCTTCAAGATCGTCATCCTCGTAGGGTGTCAGCGTACTATCCTTTACCCGTTTCATGATTTCAAGGGCTTCCTGTTCGGAAAGATGCATGACATCTTCACCCTCAAGTCCCTGTACTATTATCGTTCTGTTCACATCTATCATCAGTTCCCTGTATTTTGCGGAGATCTCTTCGGCGCTTATTCCGTCTATGATCAGTTTCAGGAATTCAAAGTCGAATTCAACGGTAGTAAGAGGTTCTCCTGCAAGGAAATAATCCTGTATTCCCTGGATATATGTGTCGTTTCTGATCTTGTCTTTCTGTTTGTAATAATTCTCGAATGATGCCAGTCTGGATGCCTTTGCCCTTGAGAGTTCACCGGGGAAAAATCCGAATCTGCGGGCTCTTTCAGCTTCGGCATAGATAGTTTCAAGGGCAAGAGCCTCCTCATTTTTCCGCGCATTGGCATATATGCTGAAAGCGTCATAGTTTCTGGCATAATAGCTTCCGAACGATATGGATCCTGAAATGAAGGGAGGATTCTCTTTCTGAAGCAATTCATTTATCCGGGTGCTCATCATTGCATTCATCAGAGCTATTATATGGCTTTCGCGGATATAGTTAAGGTTTTTTTCTTCGGGAGGGACCGCTTTATGCAGTGCAACCACCTGAACAGATGTCTGCGGAGCCTCTTTGTCTGCAGCAAGAACGAACCGGGTTCCGTCATGAAATGGCACTTCCTCTGTCTCTCTCTGTATCGGATCCTTAACAGGCTCAATTTTCGAAAAGAGTCTCCTTACCCGTTCTTCAACGTCATCAACATCAATATCCCCTACAATGGCAATAGCCTGCAGGTCAGTGCGGTACCAGTCGTGGTAAAAATTCCTGAGTGAGCTGTATGAGAAATTTCTTATAACCTCAATATCTCCGATAATATCCCTGTTGGCATACCGTGAGCCTTTCAGAACGACCGGGATAACATCGAAGATCATCCTGCGCTGGGCGTTCTTACTGGTTCTCCACTCTTCCGCTATAACTCCCCTCTCCAGGTCTATCTCCTTTTCCGACAGCGTTATGAAATCCGACCAGTCATGAAGTATCAGCAGGCATGTGTCAATAAGTCCGGGCACATCTACAGGGACATCAGATATATTATATACCGTTTCGTCGAATCCGGTGTAAGCATTGATGTTATAGCCAAATGCCACGCCATGTTTTTCGAGACCGTCGATTATTCCTTTCCCGGGAAAGTTTTTTGTACCGTTAAAAGCCATATGTTCAAGGAAGTGAGCCAGGCCATCCTGGTCGTCGTTTTCCAGAATAGCTCCCACATTCTGAATAATGTAAAAGCTTGCCCTTTTTTCGGGTTCCCTGTTATGTCTGATGAAGTAGGTAAGTCCGTTGTCGAGTTTCCCGATCCTGATCTCAGGATCGACAGGCGCCGGCCCGCCGAAATCAGGCTGGGCATTGATTATTCCGGCAGCGATAAAGGCTGCAATAAGTACAAGAACTGATTTAAGTTTATTCATGACGGATTTTAAATAAGCAGATTATTTCAATAATGCAGACCAATATCATGTAAAAATATTCAACCTTTCCTATTCATAATTATTGTTAATTTATTGTTTGCCTTTGTGATACTTTGCACTAAAATCCTTAACCACAAAGGAGCTCAAAGGATTACACAAGAGGTTCACAAAGTTTATAAATTAATCAGGTTAAAAAAAGAATAAGCAAGAATAATCTTAAAACAGACCGTGCAGTTCAGCATTTATCTTGTCGATTACTTCGCTCAGATGAGCGTTGTTGTTTGGGAAATTGTAATGGTCGGCTTCGATGATCAGAAGTTTGCCGAGATCATACGATTCAATCCAGGCCTCATATCTTTCGTTAAGCCTTTTCAGGTAGTCTATTCTTATGGAGCTTTCATATTCGCGTCCCCTGTTCTGGATCTGGTTTACAAGTGTGGGTACTGAAGCACGGAGGTAAAGGAGAAGGTCAGGGGGTTGAATGAATGAGCTCATCAGTTTGAAGATTGTGGTGTAGTTATTGAAGTCGCGTGTCGACATGAGACCCATTGAGTGAAGGTTGGGAGCAAAGATGTACGCGTCCTCGTAAATGGTCCTGTCCTGTATTATCGTTGTGTTCAGTTTTCTGATCTCCAGTATCTGGGATAGCCTGGTGTTGAGAAAATATATCTGCAGGTTGAAGGACCACCGTTGCATATCCTCGTAGAAGTCGTTAAGGTATGGATTGTCATCAACATCCTCATAATGAGGTGTCCATCCGTAGTGTTTGGCAAGTAATCCTGCCAGGGTGGTCTTTCCCGATCCAATATTTCCTGCTATTGCAATATGCATGGATGAAGGTGTTAGATTTTGAACGATAAAAATAGTAAAAATAACAGGAGTTTTACAATATATAGACAGAAGACGGAAGACAGAAGACAGAAGACGGAAGACGGAAGACCGAAGAAAGAACTTTCTTTGTGCCTCTGTACCTCTGTGCCACTGTACCGCAATACCGTTGCACAGCTGCACCGTTATATCCTTTCGCCTTTAAACTTCCATATCCATAAACTTATACAGCTCCTCAATATACTCCCTCGTATTTGACAGCCTCGGTACCTTATTCTGTCCGCCCAGTTTGTTTTTGGCTTTGAGCCAGTTGTTAAAGGTGCCCCCCGGCAGAGGTCTCACCAGGGGCATTACGAGATTAAGATCCCTGAATCGTTTGGCTTCGTAATCGGAATTTAATGATTTCAATGTATTGTCAAGGACTTCAGTAAATTTTCCGATGTCATCGGGTTCATTTTCGAACTCGATAAGCCACTCGTGAGAACCTTTCGATTCGGTTCCTGTAAATACCGGGCCGGCCGTATAATCAGCAACGGTGGCTCCTGTTGCCCTGCAGGAGGCTTCAATGGCCTTGTCGGCATTGTCAACAATCACCTCTTCCCCGAATACATTAATATAATTTTTTGTGCGTCCCGTGATAGTAAATTTGTGGGGTACTGTACCGGTGAATGTAATTGTATCACCTATCATATACCTCCACAGCCCGCCATTGGTTGATATAACCATGGCATAGTTGATTCCCTTCTCAACCTCACCGATTGTGTAAACCGGGGGCGAATCGCTGCCGAGCATGTCAAGCGGGATAAACTCGAAAAATACGCCGTAGTCGAGCATGAGAAGCATATCCGTTTCCGAAGGATCATCCTGAATGCCGAAGAATCCTTCCGAGGCGTTATATGTTTCCATGTATTTCACCCTGTCGCTACCTATAAGCTTTCTGTAATGTCCACGGTAAGGGGTGAAACTTATCCCTCCGTGAAAGAATACCTCAAGATTTGGCCAGATGTCAATGAGGCATGATTTTCCCGTAAGGGCAAGCATCTGCTTTATCAGAACCATGTACCACGATGGCACCCCCGAGATATTTGTAACATTCTGATTTAAGGTTGATTTGATTATCAGGTTTAGCTTCTGCTCAAAATCTTCCAGAAGCGCAATTTTCTTTACAGGTGTTCTGACCAGTTCAACCCATAAGGGGGCATTCTCTATCAGAATGGCGGAAAGATCACCAAACAGGGATTTGTTGCTGAACGCATTGATACTGTGACTACCGCCAAGAATAAGCCCTTTTCCAGGGAATATCCTGGTGCCGGGATTATTGAGGATATAGATTATAAGAATATCTCTTGCGCCCCTGTAATGACAATCTTCGAGGGATTTGCTGCTGATGGGAATGAATTTACTTTTCGTGGATGTGGTGCCGGACGATTTGGCAAACCATCTTATCTCTCCGGGCCATAACAAATCCTTTTCACCCGTTCTGAGCCTTTCAACCCAGGGGATCAGTTCTTCGTAGGTCTGTACAGGCACTCTCGACTGATACTCTTTAACTGATTTAATGGATTTGTAATCATATTTCTTTCCCCAGAGAGTGCCGGCGGCACCGGTAAGAAGATTGCCCAGAACCTTATCCTGAACATCAGCCGGATTCCTCCGGAAATGCTCAATCTGATCTATGCGATTGGAATTTAGTCGCTTAACAAGTGAAGGGATAATTGTCATTTACTCCGCTGATTTATAAAACTAAGATATGGAAAAAAATTTAAGGTTCTAACGGAGTGCTTAAGTGAAAATCTCTTTCATAACACCGATTGAGTTGATTCTCTTCAGACCCGGAAGATGAAGGGAAAAATATCTCAATATCGTTTCAAGAACTTCATTCCGCATTTTCCCCGAAAGGGTTATACGGGCCGCGGAATCAAAGGAAGCACTGAAAAAATCAGCCAGTATATCAGATATTTCAGGAATTGAGTAATGGCCATGCGGAGGCGGCTGAGAAACAAATCTGCCATTAAGCATATCAAAATATCTGTCGCAATGGCTTTTCCTTCGTCCGGGTTCAAATCCAAGATATCCCGAGAGGGAAGAAAGGAAGGCAATGTGAAAATTTGAAATACCCGCAATACTTCTGTCAAAGTAGATAATTGATTCCTCTAAATAATCGAACAGCGGCTCATTGGCGCTCTCTTCCCTGAGCACGGAAGTTAGAACCTCCGAGAGGAAAATAGCGATGCAGTTCTTATATGTATCTGCATAAATACCTGCAGGTGCGTATGATACGGAAAACTCTTTCAGCATTTGCATACTCCTCGACTCTTTCTGGTATGTAACCAGATCGAGTATGACCATTGGCTGGAACAATACATTATGCCTTCCGCACTTCCTGTTCCTCATGCCCCTGATAAGGAACGACTGCCTGCCCGATTTGCGGGTGTACATCTGCGCAACAATGCCCGAATCGGAATACTTTATCTGATGCAGTACAATAGCTTTGGTCTTGGCAATCATCCGCAGGTAGTTATACGGCAAAATTACTAGTAATGTTAATCAAAAACACCTGTTTATATATTTTCTTATATTTACCTGTCAATATACTGCAGAATGACAGGTACCAGCAATGAAAAACTTGTAAGGCGGATAGCCCGTCTGGCCAGGCAGAACCAGGAGCTTGAGGAACAGCTGAAAAAGCTTGCTAAGCTTAATGAGAAGCTTATACGGGAGAACGAAAATGCAAAGGCACTTCTTGAAAAGACAGCACCCGGAAAAGCTAAGGAAGAAGGAGAAACCGACAGAAAGCAAAAGTCGTTTAAGTTCAACATGGCTACCGTGCTTTTTACTGATATCCACGGTTTCTCAAAGCTTGTCGAAGCAATGGATTCGACCACTGTTATGGATGAGCTTGATCAGATAGTATACGAGTTTGAATCTATAGTGAAAAAATATAAGATCGAAAAGATCAAAACTATCGGTGATACCTTCATGTGTGCCGGGGGAATTCCTGTTAAGAATATAACAAACCCGGTGGATGTTGTAATGGCGGCTATCGAAATGAGAGCTTTCCTTACGACTTATGAAGCTTCCAGAAGGGAAGAGGGAGAGAGGATATGGGAGCTTAAGACAGGTATTCATACGGGTCCGGTTACTGCATCAATATCAGGTAAGAAAAAGATAAGCTACGACATTAAGGGAGACACGGTAAATACTGCAAGCCGGATCGAGGCGGTCTCGGAAAACGGATCAGTGCTCATATCGGTTATGACATATGAGCTTGTAAAGGAGTTTTTCGACTGCGAATATTTCGGGAAGCTGCCGGTTAAGTATAAGGGAGACCTTCAGATGTACAGGGTAAAGGGGATCAAGCCGGATTATTCTGTTGATGGCAGGGGAGTGGTACCCAATGAAGAGTTCAGGATAAAGTTCGGACTGATACAGTTTACTGATATACAGGAAATAGTACTGGACAAGCTCGAAAAGGAGCTCCCGTCATATCTCTATTATCACAATGTTAAACATACTGTCGATGTGGTTACCGAGGTGGAGCTTATCGGCTGGGCTGAAGGATGCAGCGACGAAGAGATCCTTCTCCTGAAGAGTGCAGCTTTGTTTCACGATGCGGGGCATACGGTGGCTTACGACAATCATGAGCACTACGGGACGCTTCTTGCAAGGGAAATGCTTCCCGGGTTCGGTTACACCCCGGGCCAGATCGAGAGGATATGTTCACTTATTATGGCCACACAACTGCCGCCCAAACCTAAGGATCTTCTCGAAAACATCATGTGTGACTCGGATCTCGATTATCTTGGCAGAAGTGATTTTATACCGGTTTCCAACACACTGTTTGAAGAGCTTAAAGCCCAGAATAAGATGAAATCTCTTAATGAATGGAACAAGCTTCAGGTTAAGTTCATCTCGGGCCATCAGTACTTCACAGAAACAGCACGGAGCCTGAGGGAGGTTAACAAACAGCTTCAGATTGACAGAATTCAGAGCCTTATAACTGATTAATATTTACCTGATCACGAGTATTTTGGTGACAAATGACACGGAGCCGTCAGGGCTGGCTCCGAAGATAAGGTAGACACCGGTTGCCGCTCGGCGTCCATTGTAAGTTGCAAGGTCCCACGAGGCCTGTCCCCCTTCCGAAACGGTTTCGCTCACAAGGTTACCGCTTATATCGGTAATCTTGATACGCGTATCCCTTAACAGCCCGGTTATTGTTACGTTACCATGAAAATCCTCCCTTACCGGGTTAGGGAATGCATATACCTTTTTATAGTCGGATGTTCCGGCGGTAGACTCCCCCCTCAGGGAAACCACTCCTTCGGATGTTCCGAACCAGACCTCTCCCGATCTGTTATCAACTGCCACGGCTGTAAGAGAATCGGAAAGGAGTGGAGAGTTTGATCTGGTGAAGTGTTTAAGCAGGGACGATCCGTCAGGTGACACAAGGAAAACACCCGATCCTGACGTGGCAAGCCATTTCCTGTTGCCACCATCAACAGCAATCGATGTTATCGTCTCGTTACCCAGAAGATAATCCGCCAGGCCTGTTCCGTCGTTACGGGGTATCTTAACCCTGAAAGCCCTTATGTTTTCATCAAATATTCTGCCGGGATCATAATATAACAGGGGGCCCTGATCGGTACCTGCCCATACCGTCCCTTCAAGATCCTCTGCAAGCGAGAAAACAGAGGGGAATATTCTGTTTTCGGAATCTTTCACCGTGATTCTTTTATACCTGTCGTCGTTGAAATTAGCGGGTGTGCCGTTGTCATCGAGTACAAAGAGTCCGTTTCCCCCGGGCAGAATTATCCATATAAGTCCTCCGGATGTAATAATCATATCACCTGTTGCCGGGGCATCTATGGTTGCCGGATTAACGATCCAGCTTCCATCAGGTTTTAATACCTTTATGTTGCCTGTGCCTCCCGACTGGGCAATCCAGAGATTTCCCGAATGATCGGCCGCTATCCCGCATATCCTGATATCGTCTCTCCCCGGCATAGTAGGCTGAAGAGGTGAGTTTAGTGATGTAAAGTGATTCCTGAGCAGATTATTCTCATATTCCAGAAGCCCGCTGCCCCATGTCGAAATAAAGACCCTGCTGTTGCCGCCTTTGGTAATAACGGCTCTCATAGGATCGTATAGTGTTCCTGATGTGATGGAAGAGAAATTATAGTTCTGATGCAGGGAAATCCCCAATGACCTGCCGAGAGGATTCCAATACCTGTCGGTCCCGCCACCGCTTATAACGGTTATCCCATTCTCTGAAGCAATGTGCGCAACATTGTTATTTAACGGTCCCGGAAGTGCAAGGTTTGTGAAGCCGGTCATATTCTCTCCCCTTACCAGTCCGTAATTGATATCGGCCAGCCATATATCGTTTTCATCAATTATTCCCTGCGAAATATTGGGGGCTCCCCATCCGTAAGAAGAGATTGTTTTTTTCAGTGAGCCTGAAGTGTCATAATAGCTGACCGAGCCGGCCGATGAAATTGTGAATCCACCGGGTGCATTGTCAAACGAATTGTTTATTATTCCGGGAATATTCAGGAAAACGGATACGATTTCACCAACAGCATAGACTATATCGGATCCCTGTTCCTGATTTACCCCGTTTACATAAAGTATTTCTCCGGAAAAAAGAGCGTGTGTATAACCGGCATCTGGTGACGGCAGGCCCTCAATACGTCTCCAGTTGCCGAAGTATGCCAGTCCGGGATTAGTAATATCAGCGTACCACACACCCCTTTCAGTGGCTGCAAATACCTTCCCGATTCCGAATGCAACATCGAACACTTCACAGATATCTGCATCCGGCCCCGGTTTCCACGTATCCCTGATCTCTTTCTTAACAGGATCGGCCACTATTATCCCGAAACCGGAAGCCAGGTATGCATATCTGCCATCTGTCCTGATCCTGTTAATCCTCTTTTTTTCAGGGATCTGTTTGTTCATAACATCAGGGATATTGTAAATACTGCTTTTATGTAGTATGTCGATGTTTGTGTTTGTATAGGCTATAATGAGCATTGAGTTTTCCTCCGACCAGGCAATTGAGCTTACTCCTGTTTCGGAGAGGCCGTTCACTTTTGACAATTTCCGGAGTTCGGCAAATTCCTTATTGTAAACAATTATTGATGAGCCCGTTGACACATAGATATTACCTGATCCGGTCACCACGGATTTTGCACTGTTATATGAAAGATGGTCGCTCCACGATCCGACCGGAACCTGTCCTTCTGCAGAAAGAAAAAGCAGAAGAAATCCCGTTATGACAGAGATTCTTCCCATCAGGGATAAGAACAATTAATTGATCTCTTTATTGTCCGGCAGGACGTTGATGAGGAGGAACTCCCTCAGTTTCTCAAAGGCTTTAGCCCTGTGAGAGATACTGTTTTTTTCTTCGAGGTCCATCTCCGCGAACGTAAGGCTTTTACCCTGAGGAACAAACACCGGATCATAGCCAAAGCCTTCCGTGCCCCTCCTTTCCCGAAGGATCAGACCGTTTACCGTTCCTTCAAAGAGGTATTCCCTTCCATTTAGTAACAGTGCAATAAGTGTCCTGAAGCGTGCCTGCCTGTTATCTGTGTCAGCCAGCATCGTAAGGAGCTTTTCAATATTTGCATCGGAATCCTTCTTTTCACCTGCAAAGCGTGCTGAATTGACTCCCGGAAGACCGCCGAGGGCGTCAACTTCCAGCCCGGTATCGTCAGCAAAGACATCCCGATGTGTGGCATCATATATGTATCTTGCTTTGGCCAGGGCATTTCCTTCAAGAGTGGGCTCATTCTCAGGTATATCTTCCGGCATGCCTATATCATTAAGGCTAAGCAGCCTGAAACTGCCTCCAAGAATATGATTTATTTCCCTTATCTTGTTACTGTTGTTTGAAGCGAATACAAGTTGCATTTTCTGATTTTCAAATTGAGGGTAAAAATACTCAAAAATGATCTATCCTTTTGCCCTGTTTATATTATATGTTACATTTGGACTGGTTTCATCCGCCTAATCTATGTTTAGTTTCAGGAATCTGGTTCTTCCGTTCGGGATTATCCTGTTCCCGGTAATACTTTCAGGGCCCCTTGCAGGGCAGGATGCTTACCAGGGAGGTGAGAGAGCAGTTATATCAGCACTGATTATTGACGGCGAAACGATTATCTCTCCCTGTTCCCGGTCTGGTACTTTTAAGCTGAGCTTCAGGCAAAACAACATAGGATTTGTTTTTGAGGGAGGTGAAGGGCATGAATTTCAGTTTTTTCTTGAAGGATTTGATAAGAAATGGAGTTCCTGGCGAAACAACGGCATAAAGGAATATACCAGCCTCCCCGCACGCAGTTATACACTTAAGGCGAATACAAGAGCACCGGATGGTGTAGTATCAGAGGCTGAACCTTTCCGGTTCATAATAAAACCTTTATGGTATTTTTCCAAAGTGGCGATTGCCCTTTATGCAACACTCTTCTTCCTCCTTATATGGGTATTGTATGAATTTCTTAATCTGAGATTTGCCCGGAAGCAGCACATGCTTGAGCAAATCATTAATAAAAGGACAGAAGATCTTATTATTGAGAAGGAGAGATCGGAAAACCTGCTTGCCAATGTCCTTCCCAAGAATACTGTTGATGAGATAATGATAACAGGTAAGGCCACAAAGATCAGGTATAATTTTGTGACGGTTTTATTTTCAGACATTCAGGGCTTTACACAGATAGCAGAGGAGATGAACCCGGAAGTTCTGATCGATGAGCTTGACAGATTCTTTTTCCATTTCGATTCGGTGGTTGAAAAGTACAGGATAGAGAAGATAAAAACAATAGGAGATGCATATATGTGTGCAGGAGGCATTCCCGAGAAGAACAGGACCAATCCGGTTGAAGTAACCCTTGCGGCGCTCGAGATGCAGGATTATATGAGCAGGCTGAAGGAAAAGTCGAAAGCAGAAGGGATGAAATACTGGGACATAAGAATAGGTATCCATACCGGATCGGTGGTTGCGGGAGTAATCGGACAGAAGAAATTATCATACGATATATGGGGCGATACGGTAAATACCGCGAGCAGGATGGAATCATCCAGCGAAGGAGGCAGAGTCAATATTTCAGGAACCACCTATGAATTTGTGAAAGACTTTTTTTTATGCGATTACCGTGGGAAAATGCCTGTCAAATACAAAGGTGAGCTTGATATGTATTTTGTAAATGGTATTATTCCGGAGCTGGCCGGTGACAATGGTGAACCGAACAGTAAATTCATGCTGAAACTTCAGATCATCAGGATACGCGATATTGAGGATATTATTGTTAAAATCTATGACGAGGAGGCACCCCCGAACCTCTATTTTCACAATACCGATCTTGTAAGGAGCATAATAAACCAGGCGGAATTGCTCGCAATGGCAGAGCAGTTGCCGGAAGAGGAAACTGTCGTCCTGAAGCTCGCGTCAATTTTTCTTCTGAGCGGATATGTCTATGATTATGATCAACCGGCAGAAGCCTCACTGCTGTTTATGGAAAAGATATTACCATCCCGGGGATTTGACGAGCCAACCATCTTAAGAGTCAGGACGATGATAAACAATTCATGGTTTGATCTTCAGAATACTCTTGCTGACAAGATACTTCATGATGCCCGTTATGAATATCTGGGGAGGGTTGATTACCTGCAGCTGACCGGGAAGCTTTTCAGGGAAAGAGCCGAACATGGAAAGGTATTGGATGAGAAGGCATGGAAGATAATGCAAAAGGATTTTCTTCTCGAGCATGAGTTTCTCACAAACAGTGCACGGCTGATGAGAGGCGTTTCAGCCCGCGAACAGATAGCCGGTCTGGGGTTAAGTGACTATTAGTGGTATTTCTGAAAAGAAATACTTCAGGGATAATTATTAAAAATGTACTTTTACGGCAGATAAAATAGAGCTGATATGGAAAATACCGACTGGAAAAACATGCCTTTTGGTTATATCAAAACTGATTATAATATACGTTGCTTATACAGCAATGGAGGGTGGGGCACTCTGGAGAAATCTGATTCCGACTATATTAATATTCATATTGCTGCAACCGCCCTGCATTACGGTCAGGAGGTATTCGAGGGCCTTAAGGCATATATGGGGAAAGACGGAAGGATCAGATTGTTTCGCTGGGAGGATAATGCCAGGCGGTTTATTCACTCTGCAGAGGGTATTATCATGCCGGAATTTCCTGTTGAACTTTTCAGGGAGGCTCTTTTTGAGATTATCCGTCTTAACAGGCGTTTTGTTCCCCCTTACGGATCGGGAGCTACACTCTATATTCGCCCATTGCTGTACGGAAGCGGACCGGAGGTTGGTGTAAAACCGGCACTGGAATATACCTTTATCATTTTTGTTACTCCGGTAGGACCCTATTTCAGGGAGGGCTTCAAGCCTGTTGATATGATGATATGCCGGGAATTTGACAGAGCCGCACCGCTGGGAACAGGAACCTTCAAGGCAGGTGGTAACTATGCTGCCAGCCTGAGGGCAATTATTGCCGCTAAGAGGAAAGGTTACTCCAATTCTATTTTTCTGGATGCCAGGGAGAAGAAATATATTGATGAGTGCGGTCCCGCCAATTTCTACGGAATAAAGGATAATACTTATGTGACACCACGGTCAGATTCAATACTCGACTCAATAACCAACAGGAGCCTGATAGAGATTGCGCAAAGCATGGGGATGAAAACGGAAAGGCGTCCTGTTCCTGTCGAAGAGCTGGAATCATTCACGGAGGCCGGAGCCTGTGGAACAGCAGCGGTGATCAGCCCCATAGCAAAAATCTTTGATCCTGTAACAAATAAAATCTATGAATACAGTAAGGATTGCACAGCGGGGCCGATAACAACAAAATTATACAACAAACTTACAGGTATCCAGAACGGCGACGAGCCAGATGAGTTCGGATGGATAACAATAGTAGATTAGAACCAGCAGGACTCCATCGTGAAAAACAGTGATAAATCATCAACCACAACAAAGCTTAGAAGCTCCTATATCACTCTTGTCATCAGTGTATCGCTGGTCCTTTTCCTGCTGGGGATACTCGGCCTGGTACTGATAAATGCAAAGGCGCTGTCGGATTATTTCCGTGAGAGCCTCTCCTTCTCGGTAATGCTTGACGATGATGCAAGGGAGGCTGATATAAGGATGCTTCAGAAGGACCTTGATGCAAAATCCTACGTCAAATCAACAGAATATATCTCAAAAGATCAGGCCGCAATAAAAATGAGAGAGGAGCTTGGAGAGGATTTTATCAGTTTTCTTGGAGATAACCCGCTCCCTCCTTCAATCGACGTATATCTGTATGCCGGATACACAAGCCCCGACAGTGTCGCCATAATTGAAAAATATATTCTTGAATATCCTTTTGTAAAAGAAGTGTTGTACCAGGAATCCCTTCTCATCCTGATAAACGAAAATGTAAAGAAGATCACTGTTTTCTTGCTGGTAATCAGTTCATTCCTGTTCCTGATAGCCGTGACAATTATCAATAACACAATCAGGCTGTCAATATATTCGAAACGGTTTCTTATCAGGACCATGCAGCTTGTGGGCGCAACACGGGCTTTTATCAGGAAGCCTTTTGTCATCAGGAGCATCTATCATGGAGTGCTTGCTGCACTCATTGCCATGACCCTGCTGATGGGCCTTTTATACCTTATTGAAAAGGAATTTTTCAGGATGTTTGCCTACGAAAGCATAAAGCTGCTGGTGTTTCTGGGGGTATTCATCTTAGCCACCGGCATCCTGATAAATATCGTTTCCACCTGGCTGTCAGTCAACAGATATCTTGATATTCCGGAAGACAAACTTTATTATTGACAAATATGGGTACAAAGAATACAGGTAAGGATAAGCCAAATTTTGCACTCGGCCCCGAAAATTACAGATTAATGGCGATAGGTTTTGCCATAATAGTGCTGGGATTTCTTCTGATGCTGGGAGGAAAGGCTGAAAGCCCCGATGAGTTCAGCGAGGATATTTTCAGCTTCAGGAGGATTACCCTGGCACCGATAGTGGTGCTGGCCGGTTTCATCTTCGAAATTTGGGCTATCATGAAGCGGCCTAAAAATTCAGAGAAGTAAGCTTGATAATCATTCACCATGAATTGGATTGAAGCAATTATCCTTGGACTGATCCAGGGACTCACTGAATTTTTGCCAGTAAGCAGCTCGGGCCATCTTGAGATAGGGAAAGTACTGTTCGGGATAGATGCCTCTGAGAATTTCTATTTTTCTCTTGCCGTGCATGGAGCAACCGTGGCCAGCACACTGGTTGTTTTTCGCAAAGAGATCCTCTGCCTGCTCAAAGGCGTACTTGCTTTCAGGATGAATGAAGAGACAACCTATGTGCTGAAAATCATAGTATCAATGATACCGGCAGGCCTGGCAGGATTTCTCTTACGGGATGAGATTGTCGGACTCTTTAACGGTAAAATGAATATAGTCGGTTCAATGTTGCTGGTAACTGCTTTTTTGCTGACTGCGGGACATTTTTCCAGTAACAGGGCAAAGCCAATAGGATGGCTTGATGCGGTTATAATAGGAATTTCCCAGGCATTTGCCCTTATACCTGGTATTTCACGTTCAGGAGCGACAATCGCAACCGGGATGATGATTGGAAACCGGAGGGATGAACTGGCCAAATTCTCGTTTCTGATGGTTCTTGTTCCGGTTATCGGAGCAAACCTGCTGGAGTTATTCACAGGAGATGTAACTGATACGGGTACCGGCACGGAATTGTTGCTTGCAGGGTCGATAGCAGCCTTTATCTCAGGTTATCTGGCGTGCCGCTGGATGATCTCACTGGTGAGAAAAAGCAAATTGATCTGGTTCGCAATCTATTGTGCTGCAGCCGGACTCTTAACCATTTTGTTCGGTTGACATGAGCCATGACAGAAAAACAATTTTTGAGGAGGGAATGGTCCTGCTGTTTGATAAGCCGGTTTACTGGACATCATTTGATCTGGTGAGTAAGATCAGGAACATGATCAGGTCTTTCGCCGGAATAAAGGATATTAAAGTCGGTCATGCCGGAACTCTCGACCCGCTGGCTTCGGGTTTAATGATTATCTGCACCGGCAAGGCAACTAAAAGAATTGAGGAATTCAGGGATCTTGACAAGGAGTATGTTGCTTGTGTGCACTTTGGTAAAACAACTCCGTCATATGACCTGGAGACTGAGATTGACGGGTCATATGCGACAGAACATATTACAGAGAATATGGTAAAGGAGACTCTGCAGGATTTTTCAGGTGAACAGGATCAGGTTCCGCCCCTTCACTCCGCTAAGCTGGTCGAAGGGAAAAGAGCTTATGAGTATGCCAGAAAAGGGATCGACAGGAAACTTGAACCGGTAAAGGTATATTTCAGGGAACTTGAACTGCTTTCTTTCGGAATACCGGAGACAAAGATCAGGATACTCTGCAGTAAGGGGACCTATGTAAGATCATTTGCAAGAGACCTGGGAAAAGCACTGGGCAGCGGAGCTTATCTCTCTTCACTCGAGCGAAGTGCAATAGGGCCCCACAGGCTCAAAGAGGCTTATGACATAGAAAAATTTAAAAATTTTCTTGCCAAATTGAAACAAACCGGAAAATTTTACGTATAAAGGTTCTCAAAAAATCAAATAATAGAGAAGTATGAAGTTATCACAGTTCAGGTACACCCTGCCGCAGGAATTGATTGCACTCTACCCGTCGCCGAACAGGGATGAGTCAAGGCTTTTTGTATTAAACAGGAAGACAGGTGAGATGCAGCACAGGATATTCAAGGAGATAACCGAATATTTTACTGAACACGATGTGCTTATTTTTAACAATACAAAGGTATTCCCTGCAAGGCTCTACGGTAATAAGGAGAAGACGGGAGCCGAGATCGAAGTATTTCTTCTCAGGGAACTTAACCGCGAGCAAAGGCTCTGGGATGTACTTGTTGACCCGGCACGCAAGATAAGAATAGGAAATAAGCTCTACTTCGGTGAGAATGACATCCTGGTTGCAGAAGTTATTGATAATACAACATCTAGGGGCAGGACTCTCAGATTCCTTTTTGACGGTACTTATGAGGAATTCAAGCAAACTCTGTACGGGCTTGGCGAGACACCTCTTCCCAAATTCATCAACCGTCCTGTCGAACCGGAAGACAACGAGCGCTACCAGACAATATTTGCCAAGCACGAGGGTGCTGTTGCGGCCCCTACTGCAGGGCTTCACTTCAGCAGGGAACTGCTTAAGAAGCTTGAAATAATCGGGGTTGACTTTGCAGAGATAACCCTGCATGTGGGACTCGGCAATTTCCGCAGTGTTGATGTGGAGGATCTGACAAAGCACAAGGTCGATTCGGAGAGGATAAAGATATCAGAAGAGGCTGCAGAGATAGTAAACAAGGCAAAGGACGAAAAGAACAGGATATGTGCGGTCGGCACAACAGTGGTCCGAACACTTGAAAGCTCGGTTTCAACAACAGGATACCTCAAGCCCTTCGATG
>Ga0334888_1002806_pt1 | contig 18337 bp, 24 predicted proteins | sample GraSluR1_MG_FD_207227 | JGI IMG/M metagenome (GOLD analysis project Ga0334888, IMG submission 207227) | Sludge microbial communities from methane-producing bioreactor in Wageningen University, Netherlands - Granular Sludge_3_08-R1 | ecosystem: Engineered > Bioreactor > Anaerobic > Unclassified ...
TCTTTTTTTCTTTTTTATACCCGTATCAATAGAATGGGCGCTACGCTCAATAGCGCTATTCTTACAAAGAAGTTCTATGTAAAGTTTTTTAAATATTGCGTAAAAACATAAACAAAAGTTTATATTAAATCAATATCATTTCGTTATATGTCAAACTACTATTCGTATACAACGTCGGAGCGATTTTTTTGATAAATCTTCATATTTTCAATTTACTCAAATGACTCATCTTCTCTTTTTACCATGTTCACTAACAAATACTTCAAATTTGTTTAGTTGTTCAGAACTTAATGAAGGGTGAATCTTATTAATTGCGTTTTTTAATATATTATTAGATAAATAAATATCTTTGCCTTTTAATTTATTTCTTATCAATTCCATTTTAACTTCTTGAATTAATGCAGATATATCTGCTCCAGAATACCCTTCTGTTTTTGTAGCCAATACGTCATAATCAAGTTTATCAGAGCCTCTTATTCCACATAATTGTGATATCAACATTTTTCTTCTAGCATAAAAATCTGGAGGCCCTATATATAATACTCTATCAAATCTACCTGGTCTTAATAATGCTGGATCTAAAAACCAAGGTTTATTTGTAGTTGCAACAATCATTACATTTTCTAATTTCTTAATACCATCTATTTCACTTAATAACTGGCCTATTACAGTTCTTCCAAACATGCTGCCTTCTCCGATAGTATCAATTTCATCAATAAATACAATTGCTGGTGCTTGTTCTCTTGCTCTTAAAAATATATCTTTAATTTCAGAAACTGCATATTCAATTCCTCGTTTCAATAAATTAGGAGCAGAAATGGATAAAAATGTGATATTAAGCTCATTTGCTGCTGCTTTAATTAATAATGTTTTACCGCATCCAGGAGGACCAAACATTAATAATCCTTTTAAGGGAGTTAATTTATATTCACTTATCAAATTTGGATGTAAAAGAGGAACTTCAATAGTTTCTAAAAGCAATCTTTTTGCTTCTTCCATTCCTGCTACATCTTCCCACTTAACTTTTTCTTCTGTTTCTTTAATTTCTTCTTTGTATATTGTTCTTTCAAAATCCATTCTAAATATTTCATAATTCTCTAATGCAGATAAAGAAACACTTGGTTTAATATGTTTTATTACATGTTCAAAATCTTCTATCTCAATTGGCACTATTTTTTTAGCTTTAACTGCTCTTTTAGCAGCAATAGATTTAGATTCCTTACAAATATTTGCTATATCTGCTCCAGAATATCTCCTTGTTTTTTTAGCTAATTTCTTCAAAGAGACGTTTTTAGATAAAGGAATATTTTTTGTATGAACTTGAAATATTTTTTCTCTTGCTTCTTCATCTGGTAATGGCATATAAATAATCTTATCAAATCTTCCTGGTCTTAATATTGCTGGATCAATCATATGGGGGACATTTGTTGCTCCTATAACAATTGTTTTTTTAACATCTTTAAATCCGTCTAATTCTTGTAAAAATAAACTTAAAATTCTAGGTCCAGTTGTATCATTAAATAAATCTCTTCTTTTTGCTAGCGCATCTAATTCATCAAAAAACAATATAGATGGGGCACTTTTTCTTGCTAATTCAAATAATTTTGAAATATTTTTCTCAGAATCTCCATATTGACTTGACAATAAATCACTTGCTTTTATATAATAAAAACCGAAATCTAACTCTTGTGCTAATGCAGACATAATTAATGTTTTACCGCATCCTGGAGGACCAAATAATAAAATACCACTGGGTGGTTTAATGCCATAAGTATAAGCAATATCTTTATGTTCCAATGGAGTAATAATTGACTGTCTTAATTCTTCTTTTACTTCATCATAATTTCCAATATCCTCTAAAGATTTAACTCCTGTTGCTTCTTCTAAATCTCTTATTCCAAATTCTCCAAAACCTTGTTTTTCAGTTCTTTCTTTTAATGTTAATATTCGTTCTTTTGTTATGCTAACATTATTTTTTTCCAAAATTGCGATAATAATTATTGTTAAAAAAACATAAATAAAAATTAACGGATTAAATACATAACCATATTCAATTGATAAAAAGTAATATCCTAAAGGTATCAATAATAGTGAAAGAGATGCAACTGTTTGTTTATATTTGTTTCGTCTTATTACTCCGGGGATCTTGGCTACTAAAAATAAAACAACACTCCAAAGAAGTAATTGAAATATTGCACTATCTTGAAATAATAATATAACTGCATTCGAACCTACTTTTGAAACTGCTCTATTAACATTATTTATATTAGCTGGGTTTGCTACTTGAAAAAATGCATCCTTAATATCTGAGAATACAGTTTGTAAATTAGTCACCTCTTTTGAATTCTGCAGAAATGTTTCCTTTGGTAAATAATTATTTGTATTCAAAGGCATAAACGCAGAATTTTCAACTAACCAAACACTTGATAATAATAAAATTAGAAAAACTGCAGGTAATGATATTAATAATGATTTTTTTGAACCAACATATAAAACAGATAAGAGCATTAATACAAATATTACTCCTCCAAAATAAGAAAATGGAAAAGGAGCAAACGGTGCTAAAATTAATATTTCTAAAATTGCAATTATATGCCAATTTTTAAACATTTGAAATAATGTAATAGATATAACTAAAAGAAAAAGCCATGCAAACATAGCTGACTGATATGCAACTGCTGGAAATGCAATTAAAATTCCCAATAATACTGCGAATGATGGTTTTTTACTACCTATATACCCAATAATTAATGAGGTACATAATGAGATAATTTGAGGAAAAAAAGGAAATGACAATAATAAACATAAAGATCCAAATCCAATTAATACAGATCTCCAAAAAATATCGTTTTCTAATAAATGATGGGTATTGGCTTTAATTTTCTGTAATTTCAAAGAGGGAATATTATTCATAGTTGAAAATAACAAAGTAAAGTATTAAAACTTTAACATATATATTAAATTTATGAAAAGATTTATTATATTAATAATTATCGGATTGTTCTTTTTTGGGTGTATTGAAAAAGAGGAATTGTTTGTAGAAAAAGGAGATAAAGTTCTAGTTGATTATATTACATATCTAGAAAATGGATCTATTATTGATACTTCTTTGCAAGAAGTAGCAATTCAAAATAGTATTTATAATAAAAATAGAGAATATTCACCAATAGAAGTTTCTATTTTAGATAATAATGGGTATATAAAAGGACTTACATATGGATTAATAGATTTAGCAAATGGATCAAACGAAACGTTAATTATTTATCCAGAAATGGCTTATGGTAAGTATAAAGATGAAGAAGTATTTAAAGTTGAAACTTATTACACATTTAATTTAATAGAAGAGCTTGATAAATCCGTATTAAACCAAGACTTTGAACTTAATGAAATAATTCAAGAAAACGCATGGAATGTCACAGTCATTAATATTACAAATAATACATATACTTTTAGACATGAACCAAAAATAAATACTACATTTATCCATATGGGAATACCAAACAGTATATATGACCTTAATGAAACACATGCTTTTGTAAAAGTCAATTTAGAAGAAGGTTCAACACATTATTTTGAACATCCTATCTCCCATACTTTAAGTGTAGGTCGAGTTATTTCAGTAAATGATACATTAATAACAATTGATTTTAACCAAAAATTAGCAGGTAAAATAATATATATGGACGTTTGGGTAAGGAATATAACAAAAAGACAATAAGGTGAAATAATGACAAAATTAAACGAGATTTATAAATGTAACCTCTGCGGAAACATAACTGAAGTCCTACATACAGGATTAGGAGAATTAGTTTGTTGCGGACAACCAATGAAATTACAAAACGAAAAAATTGAAGATCAAGGGAATGAAAAACATGTTCCTATAATTGAAAAAACTGAAACTGGTTTTAAAATAAAGGTAGGTTCAATTGAACATCCTATGGAAGATAATCACTACATTGAGTGGATTGAAATAATTACAGATGGAAAAAGGTATAAAAAACACTTAAAACCCGGACAAAAACCAGAAGCTGAATTTGATCTTCGGGCAGATAATATAACTGCAAGAGAATATTGCAATGTACATGGATTATGGAAACGTTCTTAGAGTTAATCATAAGTATCGAAAGGAATCGAAAGTATACTCATTCTGATAGGTTCCAATAGAATTACTTATTAAAAAGGTTTAATTATTTTAAATTAAACCTATCAAAATATAAGTATGCAAAACCTTATCAAACAAATAGAATTACATAAAAAAAGTAAAATTAACTCTCTCATAACTAAACGATTAAAAGAATTTAAATCATTTAGAAAAAAACATATAAATGAAATTTTTAATGAGCTCTGTTTTTGTGTGTTAACTGCTAATTATTCAGCAGAAGGGGGGATAAATATACAAACTAAAATTAATGAAGGATTTAGTTGTTTAACTCAAGAAGATTTAACAAACGAATTCAAAAAATATGGATATAGGTTCCCAAAGATAAGAGCAGAATATATCTGTTCAAACAGAGATAAAAAAAATGAGTTAAATAAAATATTAAACACAAAAAAAAGAGAAGAACTAAGAGAATGGATTGTTAAAAATATTAAAGGACTTGGATACAAAGAAGCAAGTCATTTTTTAAGAAACATTGGTTATTTTGATTATGCAATTATTGATTTTCATATAATCAACCTGCTTGTTAAAAATAACTTAATAAAAAAACCAAAAACATTAACAAAAAATAAATATTTAGAAATTGAAAACATACTTAAAAAACTTGCAAGAGAATTAAATTTATCATTGGGAGAATTAGACCTATATTTATGGTATATTGAAACAGGCAAGGTGTTAAAATGAGGTTATGGACAATACACCCAAAATATCTAGATAAAAAAGGTTTTGTTGCTGTTTGGAGAGAAGCATTATTAGCTAAAAAAGTATTACAAAAAAGAACAAGAGGATATAAAAATCATCCTCAATTAATACGCTTTAAAAATCAAGATAAACCTCTTTTATTCATCAACACATATTTATTCTATATTTGGGAAGAAGCAAAAAAAAGAGGATATTCTTTTAATAAAAAAAAGATAAACAAAAAAACCAATAAAAAAATAAACACTACTACAGGTCAAATAGTGTATGAATTTAAACATTTAAAAAATAAATTAAAAACTAGAGAACCAATAAAATTTAGATATTTAAAAAAAGTCTTAAAAATAAAACCTAATCCCATATTTAAAATTAAAAAAGGCGAACGTGAGTTTTGGGAAAAGGTATAAAAAATAGTTAATACACATCATTTATATGGTTGACAATGTGATTTTGTTTTATGCAAAATACCCTTTTACTCAATATGCAAAAGATTACATAAGTTCAAAAGAAATTGTGATCACTCAGAAAGTAATTGAAAGTGCAGAAGAGCGAGTTATTGAAAGCATAACAAATAATATTGTTCCTAAATTTATAGAATTTGTAGATGAAACAATTGAACAAGAACTTATTATATACGCAATTTCAAGAATGATCGTTTCTGCATTAGATAATAAATATTTTTCTGCAAAATATGCAGTTGCAGAATCAAAAAGAGCAAGAGAGTATATAGAAAAAGAAAATGAAACAAATATTCATAAATTGGTTAAAGATTTAGAATTAAATTTTGAAAAAGAAGGAAATTACTTTCTTTTACCATTTGCAAAATACTTAAAAAATTCCCCTGGTTCTCCAGAATATTTTTTAATAAACAAAGAACTTTCAAATGGAAAAATTAGATTAACAAAAAGTGAAAAAAATAGGATTATTGAAGAAAAAATAAGACAGAGAGTAGAAAAAACTTTACCAAAAAAACAAAAAATTCCAGAAGTATATAAACTACAGATTGAAAATTCTGCTTTAAAAATAGAACCTTTGCTCCCAAAACCTAAAACAAAAGAAGTTAATTTTAGTGGGGATATTGCACCATGTATGAAACTGTTATTGGATGATTTATACCAAAATAAAAATTTATCTCATCATGCAAGATGGTCATTAGCAATCTATTTACATAAGATAGGAAAATCAAAAGAAGAAATATTAAATATATTCTCAAATAGTCCTGATTTTAATTTAAATATAACTGAATACCAAGTGGAGTATATAATATCAAAAGACTATTCGATGCCTTCATGTACAACATTAAAAACATATGGCTTATGTATCACTGAATGTGGATGTTTTAATCCAATAAAATATATTAAAAGGTTTGATAAAAATGAATAAAATTGAAGAATTTATAAAAGAAAAGTTTAAAGAATATTATAAAACTCATCATATTTCTTTTCCAGATATAAACAAAAGAGAATTTGGGATAGGAAGCTGGGATAAAAAAATAGAAATGAGACATTTATCTTTTAATTCAGATGAACTTTTGAATAATTTTTTGATAAATGACACTCCGTTTTATATTTCATGCTCTTCTGCATATTATTTATATCCTGAACTTAGACCAATGGTTAAAAAAGAATGGACTGGTGCAGATTTGATTTTTGATTTAGATGCAAATAAATCAAATAATATTAAAGAAGATTTAGAGGAAGTTAAATATAGAACTATTAATTTAATTGAGAATTTTTTACTCACTGATTTTGGATTTTCTAAAAATGAAATTCACCTTAATTTTTCTGGTTCAAATGGATATCACATTCACATAAGAAATGAAGAAATTAGAGAATTAAAAAGAAAAGAAAGAAGAGAAATTGTTGAGTATATTAATGGAACAGGATTAAATTTAAGATCTATAATACAAAAAACACCAGATAGAAAATTTTTAGGACCAACTCCTAGTGATCATGGGTATAGGGGGAAACTTGCTCGTTTTGTTGTAAATAATCCTGAAAGATATCACCCAAGAAAAATAAAAGACAAAACATATTTAAATAATTGGAAAAACACAGTCTCAAAAGGAAATTGGACAATGGTAATGAAATCTATTAACCAACAAAAATTAGAAGAAGACCTCTTGACATTAGGTGTAAATTTATCACAAGATATTGATATAAATGTGACTATTGATCTAGCAAGACTTCTTAGAGTTCCAAATACATTACATGCAGGCAGTTCTCTTTGTGCCGTCAAAATAACTGATTTAACCTCTTTTGAACCATTAAAAGATGCAATAGTTTTTAAAGAGAATGATGAAATATCTATTGAAATTACTGAAGAAGTTCCTGAGATAGAATTTAATAATAAAACTTATCCTAAATTAAAAAAAGATACTAAACTATCTATAGATGAGCCATATGCCTTGTTTTTATTATGTAAAAGATATGCAAAGATTAACCAATAGGTTTAAAAAGAGAATAATATATAAAAACCATCTCAACAAAGGTTATAAAATATGTTTTGAGGTGAATTTATGGAAAAATTAAAACTTGCGTTTATAATGGGTTTGCTTCCTAAGGAGATTATTATAAATCTTACAGTAGAAGAAATAATTGAAGGTATGAAAATACATACTCAAGATCTAAATATTCAATCAAAAGAAGAATGGAAATTTACACATAACTTAGTGAAATGGAAAAAAGAGATATTAACTGAATTAGTAAATCAAAAAAAACCACCAATTGATTTAATAACTCAGGCTTGTTTAGAACTTATTAAACATCACCCAGATGAAACATTACCATTTGTAAAAAGAATTATTAAACCTCTAATAATTGAAGATTCTGAAAAATTAACACAATTTGTTTCACAATTTAATATCTTAACCCAATCTTTAACTACAAATTCAAATGCAGAATTAAGAGCATTTATTGGTACGCTATATGATATAAGAAGAAAAGAAATAAACCGAAGTGGGTTTGGTAATGGATCTACCCGCGTAAAAAGAGGATGGAAAAAACCAGGAAATGCCTCATTATAATAGAGAAAGCCTTTTAATTTGTTTCTACAAATAAGTAGATATGCCTGAAATAACTTATACTTATCTTAGAAAATTGCAAAATGAGGAAAAAGAAACAATGATCTTAACAGAATTATCTGAGGAATTTTATGAGAAGGTAGAAATATTTGTAAAACAAAAAAAAGAGGAAATTGAAAAGGAGCATTCAATAATTAAAATTAGGGAATTTGAGAATACAATAAAATTATTAAGAACCATTTTTCAAATAAGACAACAAAAAATACTATTAAGAACTATACAAAGCAGTGGAGACGATAAAGACGGAATGACAAAAGAAGAAATTGAGTTATTTGATGATGTAAAAAAATTGATGAAAAATCATACTCAAATATTCGAGACTTCACTTGAAAACAAAAAAGAAGAACAGAAAGTATTAAAAAAGGTGAAAATCGTAAAGAATGTACCTGCTTACACTGGTATAGATGGGTCTATATACGGACCTTTTGCACCAGAACAAGAAAAAGAGTTGCCTGAATCAGAAGTTAAGTTTCTTATAAAAGCTGAAATGGCAAGATTAGGTGAATAAACATGAAATATCCAAAAGAAACCAAAACATATTGTCCAAAATGTAAAAAACATACTAAACATACCTCAAAAGTTGAATCTACTTCAAAAGCTAGAGGTAAAACAACAAAAGGTTCAAGAAAACACGAAAGAATTTTGAAAGGGTATGGGGGAAAAAGAAAAGGTAACCCAACAATTAAAAAACAAGGAAAAAGACAAAGAGTTCTTTTAACATGTACAGAATGCAAAAAGAAACATCAAAGAGTAATCGGATCCAGAACAAAGAAAAAACTGGAAGTAGTTGCAAAAGAAAAATAGGTGAATGAGTCTTGGATATAATACCAGAAGATGGAGAATTAGTTATAATTAAAATTAAAAAAATATTACCTTATGGTGCATTTTGTTCTTTAGAAGAATACACAAATAAAGAAGGATTTGTGCATATTTCTGAAGTTGCATCTAGATGGATAAAAAATATACATGAATTTATATCAGAAGGAAAAACAGATGTTGCAAAAGTAATAAACATTGATAAACAAAAAGGACAAATAGATTTATCGCTTAAACAGGTAACTGAAACAGAAAAAAAGAGGAAATTGGATTCTGTAAGAAGAGAAAGAAGAGCAAATAAATTAATTGAACAAGTTGGAAAACAAACTAAATTAAAGGAAAAAGAAATAGAAGATATAAAAACTGAATTGATTGCTAATTTTGAAGACCTATATAGCGCATTAGAAGAGATATCAACAGACGAAAAAGGAGCTTTAAAAGACATAAAGTTACCTAAAAAATTTGAAGAAATGCTGATAACTGTTTCAAAAAATGCAATAAAACAATCAAAAGCAGTTATTAAAGGGATTTTAAGTTTTACAGTATATGATAGTGAAGGTGTTGATATTATCCAAAAAAGCTTAGGCAAAATTAAAGATTTTAAAAATGCAAAAATTGATATACTTTATCTTGGTGCACCCAAATATGAAATCCGAATTGAAGCAGAAGACTATAAAACTGCTGAAAAAACATTAGAAAAATTTATTAAAAAACTAGAAGAAAAAACAGCAGGCAAAATAGTTGATATATCATTTGAAAAAAAGAAATAGGTGGATAAATGAACAAAACAACAATTAAAGAAATAAAAAAGGTAAAATTGAATAAACCTATATTAATAGAAGGCCTTCCAGGTATCGGATTAGTAGGAAAACTAGTAGCAGATCTAATGATTGATGAATTGAAAGGTGAAAGAATTGCAGATATTTATTCAGATTATTTTCCGCATCAAGTTATTATGAGAAAATCTGGAATAATAAAAGACACCAAAAATGAATTTTATTTAGTTAAAAGAAAGCAGGGCGACCTTTTAATTTTAGTTGGAAATATACAAACTCTAACAAGCGAATCCCAATATGAAGTAAATAGAGAGATAATAAAATATTTTAAAAAAAATAAAGGCCAGTTAATAATTACTTTAGGGGGGTATGGTACTGGAAATCCAATTGAACAACCAAAAATATTCGGTGCTGCAACAGACAAAAACGTAATAGATACTTATTCTAAATTTGGTATTGAATTTGGAAAAACAAGAGGAGCGATAATTGGCGCTGCGGGATTATTATTATCTTTAGGTAGAATAGAAAAACTACCTGGCTTGTGTATAATGGGAGAAACACACGGAGGATACGTTGATGCAAATGCAGCAAAAAAAATGATAGAAATTTTATCTAAAATGTTAGATATTAAATTAAGTACAAAAAAATTAGATAAAAAAGTAAGTGAAAATAAAAAATTACTTGAAAAATTAAGGGAACAAATGGAAAAACAGCCAATTAGTGGAGGAGAAGATTTAAATCTTTCTTATATAAGATAAATTGGGGGTGTATGGATGAAAGGACAAATTTCAGCAGAAATGTTGATCATTCTTGCAATAGTTCTTGCAGTAGCTGTATTCTTAGCAGTACAATTAATGGGAATGACTGAAAAATTTGGAGATACAATTAATCAAACAAGTAAAGTTCTTGACTGCCAAACAGCAGGATTAATACAAGGTTCGTTTTGCTTTGACGATGTTGATTGTGGAGATGGAAATCCAAGTACTTGGAAATGTGAAAACAGCAAATGTGTGTTGAAAGGACCATGCAGTTAAAGATTGATGTCTTATGAAAGGTCAAGTTTCAATCGAATTTCTTATCGTTTTTGTTATCTTTTTCTCAATACTTATTATATCTATAGTTTCTTTAATAAATGTAAAAAATAAAGGTGACCAATCCTTAGAAGAACAAAGAACAAGATTAGCTGCTGAAGAAATAGCTAATACAATAAATAATATCTGTATATTAGGAAATGGAAATAGTAGAAATTTATATGTTAATATTAATAATTACTCTTTGGAAATGCCTACAGATAGAACATTAAGATTAAAATACAAAAATATATCAGTCGCAAAAGAAGTTAATTGTATATTTAATGAGGGAATTTATTCAAATTCACTAATAATCTCTTGCTGTGACCAAGGAAAAATAACTATCGAATAAAAAGATATGTTTTTAAATAACAGCCTACCTTAATACTTGGTGATACAAATGACAGTATATGTAGAAATAATAACCTCCCCAAATTGTATTCATTCTCCTAAGGCAGTTAGATTAATTACTAATTTAACAAAAAATTCAAAGAACATAATTGTAAAAGAAGTAAGTTTATTGACAAACGAAGGACAAGAAAGAGCAGAAGGATATGATATTGAATCAACACCTTCAATTGCAATTAATGGAGAACTCATTTGTGAAGGATTACCTGAAAAAGGAGAAATAAAAAAACTGCTTGATGAATTTATTTACAAAGAAAAAGAAAGAGTTTCATATTTCTTTTAAGGTGGTATGTATGGCAGTTACTATAAATATTAAAAAAAATGAAATACGAGTAACTGACCCTTCATCAATTGGAGTATTATCTAAAAGTTTTTATGGAGTAATGGATAAAGGAGAAATAATTTTATTTCCTGAAGAAGCACTTTATCTTGCAGATATAAGAAATGCAAAATGTTATGATGATGCAGGAAATTTATATTCATTTAATGATTTAGCTTCTTTATTTTTAAAACATAAAAAACTGATGGCTAGATACTTTACATACAAAGATTGGAGAGATAGAGGTCTTATAGTAAGACCAATGAATGAATTAAACAGTAAATATGAAAGGAGCCCTATTAAAAAATATCCTTCAAAAAAAATAACTTTTGATAAATATGCAATAGATGGGCTATTTTTTGAAGATGATTTAATTTCTATAATTGATGAACCAATAATTGGAAAAGAATTATATGATAAATATTGGATAGGTCAATTTGCATCATATAAAGCTGAACAAAGAGGAAATATTTCTAAATTAGATATATATGAAACTCTATTCTTATTAAATCACTCAAATTATAAATTGAAAAATGCAGGAAAAAAAGAAGTACAAAAAGCAGGGCTAAAAGTGCATAAAAATTTTAATTTAATGTATGATGTTTATGAAGATTGGAGATTAATTGGATTTGTTTTAAAAACTGGTTTTAAGTTTGGAACTCATTTTAGACTTTATTTTCCTGGTGCTAGCCCAACGAGAAGTAACAAAGAATGGATACACTCAAAACATGTAGTCCATATTTTTCCTAAATCAAGCAAAATGATTATTTCTGAATGGGCAAGAGCCATAAGAGTGGCACATTCAGTTAAAAAAACGTTTATTTTGGCAATTCCTGGCGAAGAAGAAAAGAAAAAGGAAGAAAAAACAAAGCAAAAAAACGCATCTCATTTGGACTTTTTATTATATCACCGCGTAAAAGGAGGAATCGAAACTCCAAAAGATGGCCAACCTAAATATTTAATGTTTTCTCTAAGTGAAGAAGAATCTATTGGAGGACAAGAATTATCAGAAGCAATTCAAGAATGCGCTGATGTAGGATTACAACTTCTTTTAGCAATAGCAGACAGAGAAACATCTGTCACATATTATTTAGTAAAGCGCATAGACCTCCCAGGAAGCAAATATGAATATTATGAAATAGACTGGGTCCAACCTTAAATTTGTCTTAAAACCATCAGATATCTCAATTGTTTTAATAATAAATTATGTCTTTTCCCACTACTGATTTTATAATGAAACTGATTATTTTTTATATTTGCGAACATTTCCAAAGTAATTGTATCTAAATCTAGCGCATTTTTCAACTTATCTAGTCTATTTAGTAAATTATGCTGTTCATAAAAAAACAAATGGTCTTTATCTTCTATCACATTATGTAAATGAATATGTTTTATTCTATTTCCTAATTTTAAAAATCTATTAAATTCTTCTTCTGATATTCTTAGTGCATGGCCAACATCAAAAGTTATATTTGAATTTGGTATTTTATTGATTAAATATTCAATTTCTGAAGCTCTGTTAAAAGGCGCTTCAGATATATTTTCAATACAACATACTATGTTGTTTTCTTTACAAAGAATAGATATTTTTGTTAAATTTTTAATATTATTTTTTCTTAATTTTTCTGTAGATAATGTCTTGTTAATTGAAGGATGAACTGTCAATTTCTTAATTCCTATTTTTCCAAATATATTTACACTTTTATAAACGAGATCATCTAACTCCTCTTGTGATAAATCAATCTCCCAATGTAGATGACCCAATATTTCAAAACCATTAAGCACCTTTTTAATTTTTGATATATGATCTGGAGTATACACAGTCAAGTCAGTTTGTAAGGTTAATTCAAAAAAATCAAAATTTTGTTTAGCAAATTCTATTTCAGAGAATAAATTTTCTTCAAAATGAGGCATAAAACCAAATTTCATAAATAAGTTATAAACTAAAAATCCTTAATTGTTTGTTTTGAAATCGTTCTGTGAAAAAACGATTTTAGTAAAAAATCGTTCTGTGAAAAAACAATAATCTTAATAAATAATCCTTTGAAATTAAATAAAGGATGTGATTTTTATGATTATGAAAAAACTTATATCAGAAGTTAAAGGAGCTAAATGCAGAATAGGTTTTCCAGAAGCTGAAGATGAGAGGATATTAAAAGCAGTTAATAAAGCGCTCAAAAATGAAATGATAATTCCTGTTTTTATTGGAAAAAAAGATAAAATTATAGAAAAAATAAATGAACTTAATTTAAAAGAATTAAAAAATGTGGAAATAATAAATATAGATGAAGATAAATTACAATATGCTTGTAAATTATTAAATGAAAATAAAATTCAAGGAATAATAGCAGGAGCTGTTTATACTTCTAAAAAAGTTTTAATAGACACAATAAAATTAATAGGAACTGAAGAAGGAAATAATACAATTTCAAGCTTTTTTTTAATGTATATTCCAGAGTGGGAAGGTGGAGAAAACTCTCATTTAATATTAGCGGATTGCGCTGTTAATATCAATCCTTCAGAAGATAGATTAGCAGATATAGCTATTTCAACTGCAAAAAGCGCTAAAAAATTATTTAATTGGGATCCACGTATAGCAATGCTCTCATTTTCAACAAAAGGAAGCGCTTCACATGAAATGATTGATAAAATTAGAAATGCAACTGAATTAGCAAAAGGAAAAGTTCCTGACTTAAAAATAGATGGTGAAATACAGGCAGACAGTGCTTTAAAATTAGAAACAGCTAAAAGAAAAATGACAGATGTTGGAGAAGTAGCAGGTAAAGCTAATATCCTAATCTTTCCAGATTTAAATTCAGCAAATATTTCCCATAAACTAATTGAAATCCTTTCAAAAGGCGCTGAAGCATATGGCCCTATTTTACAAGGAACTAGAAAACCAATAAGTGACTTATCACGAGGCGCAACTGAAGAAGACATTTATGGGACAATTACGATTGTATGTAAAAAAATATTAAGCGAGGAAAAAATATGAAAATATTAGTATTAAACTGCGGAAGCACATCAATTAAGTACGAATTATTCAATATCTCTAATGAAAAACCTCTTGATGAAGGATATATTGAACACATCAAACACATGTCTGATTTTGAAAAACATTTAAAAAATATTTTAAATTCACTTATAAAAAAAAGTAAAATTAAATCATTGGAAGAAATACAAGCTATTGGCCATAGAGTAGTTCATGGAGGAGATTTTTCAAAATCTATTATAATAACTCCTTCAATTTTAAAAAAGATCAAGAAAAACAGTAATTTAGCGCCTTTACATAATCCTTCAAATATTAAAGGAATAGAAATAATGAAAGAACAAATACCAACTGCTAAACAAGTTGCTGTATTTGACACTGCATTTCATCAAACAATGCCTGAAAAAGCATTTATGTATGCTTTACCCTATAACTTATATTCCAAGCATAAAATACGCAAATATGGATTTCATGGAACATCACATAGATATGTAGCTATTCAAGCATCTAAAAAACTTAAAAAACCCTTAAATAAACTTAATTTAATAACTTGTCATTTAGGAGGCGGTTCAAGTATATGTGCTATAAAACAAGGAAACTCAATAGATACTTCAATGGGATTTACACCTTTAGAAGGATTAATTATGGCAACAAGAGCAGGAGATTTTGATTCTGCAATTGTTTTTTACCTCCACAACCAGTTAAAAATATCTTTAAAAGAAATAGAAACTTTAGTTAATAATAAATCAGGCACTTACGGAATTTCAGGCGTTTCTCCTAATTTTAAGGAAGTTTTAAATAAAGCTCAAACAGGAGATAAAAGAAGTAAATTAGCATATGACATGTTTATTTATAGGGTACAAAAATATATTGGCGCTTATAAAGCAATTTTAGGAAAAGTAGATGCAATAATATTCACAGCAGGAATAGGAGAAAAATCTAGTAAAACAAGAAAAGACGTGATGAAATCTTTTCCTAATTTAAAATATTTAGTAATAAAAACAGATGAAGAAAAAATGATATTTTTAGAAACCAAAACTTTAATCTATTCAAAAGATTTATAAACACAATAACCCCAAATAGATAACATGAAAATACCAAATTTAATTGAAATTACTCATACAGAGAGAAAACCCAAAGCCCCAATAAAATTTATGCACTATTTATCTAATACTTTAAAACTAACAATAGCAGGAACTTTATTGTTTATATCAATAGCAAGAGCAGAAAATACTCCTTATCTTCCATTAAATATGATAAAACCAGAAGATATTGCAAGAGCAGAACACGTTGAATTACAAGAAGAAAACAAACCCCCATACAAACTAGATATTAAAACAATTTATGAAATTGACAGAGAAGTAGATGAAAAAATTGCTATATGTGGATATATTGATAATTTTAACATTTCAAATATTAAAAATAAAATATATAATTTTTCTATACAACTAATAGACGGCCATAATTCAGTTCTATGTGAAAGAGCATTAGCTAAAAATGACGAAAACAAGAAAATAATGGATGAAATTAAAAAAGCAATAGAAGATGCAGAAAAAAATTGTAATAATACTACTAAAGTAATTGTATTAGGATTCTTCAATGGAATATCAATCACAATTGAATCAATAATCGTCCTTGGAACAGTACAAGGAAGTTTTTGGAATGCTGAAAAATTTGACTTCTAATTTCTTTTACCAAACGAAAGGTATTTAAATATAAACGAATATTTACTAATAGATATTTAGAAATAGGGTGATGTTTATATGGCTAAATTGATTATCGCAAAACAATTGGCAGGAAAAAGAGTAGTTTCTGGAGACGGAGAGGAATTAGGAAAATTGATTGATTTAACAGTAGAAGAAACAACAGGAAAATTATCAGAATTAATGATAGAACCAAATCCGGATAGTATAACAGTTAGACAATTAAAAAGAGAAGATGGATTAGTTATGGTCCCTTATGCTTCAGTTTTAGCAGTAAGTGATTTTATAATAATTGACAAAAGAGCAATGTCAAGCAATTCAACTTCTTCAATATTAGAAGGGTATGGAAGATAAATTCTACTTTTTTTTCTATTTTTCAATACATATTTAAAGTGCAAACTAGTAATATTTTTGGTGTTTAAATGATAGCAGGCGCAGATGAAGCAGGAAGAGGATGTGTGTTAGCTGATTTAGTATTAACAATAGCATTAATTGATGATAAAAACACTTTAGAAAACTTAGGATTAAAAGACTCTAAATTACTAGCGCCTAAAAAAAGAGAAGAATTAGATAAAATAATCAGAAAAAAATGTAAAATTTATTCATATACTATAACTGCTGAAGAGTTAAATCAATTAATGAATAAACATTCATTAAATGAAATTGAAGCAATAAAAATAGCGCATTTAATTAATAAAATTTATGAAGATGGTTATAAGATAAATATATTATATGTAGATTCTCCAGATCACATTGCATCTAATTTTAGCAAGAGGATTAATAGACGATTAAAAAAAGAATTAATTGATAAAATAAATATTATTTCAGAACATAAAGCAGATTATAAATATCCAATCGTATCTGCTGCTTCTATTGTTTCAAAAGTTATGCGCGACGCTGAAATAGAACGTATTAAACAAGAAGTAGGATATGATTTTAATTCAGGATATACAAGTGATAAAATAACTATAAAATTCTTAGAAGAATGCCATAAAGATCCGAAAGTAAAAAAGTATATAAGAGAGCACTGGGAAACATATAAGCGCATAAAAGAAAGCGCAATACAATCTAGTTTAGGAGAGTTTTAAAATACATCAATTTATATAAATTTATTATCTAAACCATAATGTGGAAGCAAAAAAAGAATTTATGGAAAGAGCCATCCAAGCAGCAGAAGAATCAGTAAAAAAAGGAAGTTATGGTATAGGTGCAGTAGTAGTTAAAGATAACAACATAATCTCAGTTGGTTTAAATACTTTGAAAATAGATAATGATCCAGTAAATGGCCATCCTGAAATTGATGCAATAAGAAAAGCTTGTAAAAATTTAAAGCAACCATATTTACAAGAATGTATATTATATTCAACGCACGAACCTTGTCCTATGTGTTCTTCTGCAGCAATTTGGGCTAAAATGGAAGGAATTGTTTTCGGAGTTTCAATGGAATATACAAAAAATGAAATGAAGAAAAGAATGGGTGGAAAATTCTCATGGAGACAAATAGATATTTCATGCCAAGAAGTTTTAAATAAAGGAGAACCAAAATTAAAATTGATTCCTGATTTTTTAAAAGAAGAATGTATAAAATTATTTGATTTGACTGTTTAATTCTTATCCAACAAAAAAATTATCTCATAATCTTGACCAGTAGCTTCGAGTACTGTTTTAATTATATAATATGTGTTTCCTTTATTTTGACTACCAGAGATCCCAAGTATCTTCATAAAAATATAAACACTTTAAATTATAAAAAGCTATTGATTACAATAAATATAATTTTCACAATTTGTCTTTAATTAAAAAATAAGTTATGGTATTAACGCCGTATAATTTTCATTCTTTTGAAATGTGTGCTTCCTATCCTACCACTCATTTTTTCTTTTCTAAGTTTTATAAAATTGGTGTATTTCCAATCTCTCTCTACTTTATCCCAATGATTATTATCTATATTCTGCCTATTACGTGTTATAAATCGTTCTACAGTTTGCATATCTATCCTACTGCTTCTTATATCTAGCTCTGAATCATTTGATTCTATACCTACACTTCTATAATCAACCATAACTGTGGCTTCATTTAAAGTATCTATCTTAGAATGATCTATTGAAGAAGGAGAGTATATATCTACACTATCTAAAATGCCTTCTTCAACTAATGGTTGCAATTCAGTTGCCAATCTAAGAGTAGTTTTTTCTGGATAACAACTCAAAAGAAGTATTTTAGTATATCTTTCACTACTAATTTCTTTTGACATATTCCCCCGCGCAAGCTCTCCTCTCCCTCCTCCATGAAGAAATATGGCTGCTACATTCTCTA